>Ga0070765_100000254_pt1 | contig 32193 bp, 29 predicted proteins | sample HubBroMetageWFT5_FD_71516 | JGI IMG/M metagenome (GOLD analysis project Ga0070765, IMG submission 71516) | Warmed and freeze-thawed soil microbial communities from the Hubbard Brook experimental Forest, New Hampshire - Hubbard Brook CCASE Soil... | ecosystem: Environmental > Terrestrial > Soil...
AGAGCGGCACGGGCAACCAGGGTTCCCACCAGATGGATGTTGCGAGCTTCGAAGGCCCGCCGGGTTTGGGGGTGCGCGACGCGGGCGCAAACCTCCGTGAGTTGGTCGAGAGCACGTTTCAGGGTTGCCTCGGTACGGACGATTCCCACATCGCGCCACATCAGATCCTGGATCTCACCCATGACTTGTTCGATGGGCGCGTCGATGGGGCCGTTTGAGGCGAGGGGCTGAGCCGGGCGGATGGTTGCGGCATGCTTGCCCAATTCCTTGCGCATTGCTTGACCTGCCCGCGCGCCGAAGACTAATCCTTCGAGCAGAGAATTGCTAGCTAGCCGATTAGCGCCATGAACACCGGTGGCAGCGGCTTCTCCTGCGACGTATAGGCCGGGCAACGTGCTGCGGCCGTTGAGGTCAGAGCGTATGCCGCCCATTGCGTAGTGCGCCGCCGGGCGGATGGGAATCAATTCAGTGGTGATGTCGATGTTGTACTGGAGGCAGGTGGCGTAAATCCGTGGGAAGCGGGCCTTTACATGGTCGGGGTCGAGATGGGTGAGGTCGAGATAGACGACCGGGTCTTTGGCGCGGCTGACATCCAGTTCGTGAACAATGGCGCGAGCCACCACGTCGCGCGGCGCAAGTTCGGCCATGGGGTGATACTTGGGCATGAAGCGATCCATTTCAAGATTGCGCAAGTACGCGCCTTCGCCGCGCAAGGCCTCGGATAGTAAAAACCTCGGAGCTTTTTTCAGATATAACGCCGTGGGATGAAACTGAATGAATTCCATGTCGCTCACCTCGGCGCCGGCACGGAACGCCATGGCGACTCCATCGCCGGTGGCAACGCCGGGATTGGTGGTGTTGCGATAGAGCTGTCCCAGGCCGCCAGTGGCGAGGAGCACGGCGGAGGCGCCCATCTGCTCCTGGTTGCCCTTTTCGGTGATCAAGTGAATGCCGCAGACCCGTCCGGCTTCGACAATTAAGTCAGTGGAGAATTCGAACTCCATGACGGAAATGTTTTTCAGGGTCTGAGCTTTGGCATAGAGGGCACGAAGAATCTCGCGTCCTGTGGAGTCGCCGTGCGCATGCAGGATGCGGTTACGGCTGTGCGCTCCTTCCCGTCCGAAGGTTAGCTTGGTGCCTTGCCGGTCAAATTCCGTGCCCCATTGAATCAGTTCCTCGATTCGGTCGGGAGCGTCTTCTACGAGTACCTTGGCAGCTTCTGGGTTGCAGAGGCCGTCGCCGGCCTGCAGCGTGTCCTGGAGATGGAGGCTGATTTCGTCTTCATCGCTCAGTGCGGCGGCGATGCCACCCTGCGCCCATTGGGTATTCGAGTCGGAGACCTCGCGCTTGGCGAGAACCGTTACCGAGCCAGCGGCGGCGAGATCGACGGCAGCGCGCAGGCCGGCAACTCCGGCGCCGACTACCAGAAAATCGGCTTGAGCGGGGGCAGACGGCATACATAAAAATGGTATCACCTGCGGCCCAGGCGGATGCGCCCAGCCGTAAGTTATGATGACGTTTCATGCCTCGCGTGACCATAGGGGTGTCGCCTCGTCCGTATGAAGCGATCATTGAAGCTGGCTTGATCGAGCGGGCCGGGGCGCGTCTGCGGGAGCTGTTAGGTATGCGGGATCGGCTGCTCGTGATCACGGTGGCCCCGGTGCGCCGCAAGTGGGGCAAAAAACTGATGGCGTCGTTGAACGGGGCTGGCTTCAAGGCACAGTTCGTGGAAATGCCGGACGGCGAGCGCAGCAAGCGACTGGCCACTGTCGAACAACTGGCGGAAAAGATGGTGCGGCTGAAAGCGGATCGTGACTCGGTGGTCGTGGCTTTCGGTGGGGGAGTGGTCGGCGATGTGACTGGACTGTTGGCATCACTATACATGCGCGGTGTGGACATAGTGCAGATTCCTACGACCGTGCTGGCGCAGGTGGATGCCTCGATCGGAGGGAAAACGGGAGTCAATCTTCGAGCCGGGAAGAATCTGCTGGGAACCTTTCATCAGCCGCGGATGGTGTTGATCGATCCGGAAGTTGTTTCGACCTTGCCGGAGCGTGAACTTCGCGCTGGGCTGTACGAAGTGCTGAAGTGCGGAGTGATTGGGAGACCGGAGTTGTTCAGCCGTCTGGAGGAAATGGAAGTAAGGCAATTGCGAGGGGATTCCGCAGCATTAGAGTGGTTCATCGCAGAAGCGGTGAAGCTGAAAGCCGAGATCGTTGCGGCGGACGAACGCGAAGGCGGGCTGCGAAGGGTGCTGAACTTTGGCCATACCGTCGGTCATGCGCTCGAGGCGGCTTCGGGATACCGCCGGTTTCTCCATGGGGAGGCGGTTGGCTGGGGCATGATTGCGGCTACGCATATTTCGCGAGTGATGGGCAGGTGCAGCGAGCAGACCGCTCGGCGGATTATTGAGGCCGTCTTGGGTCTCGGTCGGCTGCCGAGGGTGGAGGCTCGTGGCCGAGAGATTGTGAAAGCGATTCAAGGGGACAAGAAGACGCGTGGCGGGGTCCCACATTTTGTTTTACCGCGAGAGATCGGGAAGGTGGAAATCGCGAGCGACGTTCCCGAGGACGTTGTGGTCGCGGCGGTGGAGGAGATCAAGCGGTTGTCGGAAGAACGAGTAACCACAGGGAGCACAGAGGGTCACAGAGTTCGGTCTTGAACAGATCAACCAACAGTGCGGTGATAGGAGCGGCTCCTGAAGGCGCCAGGGATCCCCAGGCGGCGGCGCGGGTCGTGCGTGATATGTTCAGTTCGATCGCCCCACGTTATGACCTGCTCAACCATCTGCTTTCGTTCAACGTGGACAAGATGTGGTGGCGGAAAACAGCACGCCGCTTTGCCGCTGTCTTGTCGCGACCGCAATCCAACGTGCTCGACTTGTGTTGCGGTACGGGAGACATGACGTTTGCCTTGCTGCGGCAAGCAGGAAAGTCAGCCGGACGAATTCTGGGTGTAGATTTCGCCCACGCCATGTTGCAGCGTGCAGACGCAAAGGCGGCGGGAACGCCCCTACGGTGGATCGAAGCTGACGCTTTGCGCCTGCCGTTTCCTAGCGAACAATTCGATCTGGTAACGACCGCATTTGGTTTTCGCAATCTGGCCGATTACGATGCTGGTCTACGGGAAATTGTGCGGGTGCTGCGGTCGGAGGGGGAGTGCGGCATTCTGGATTTCGCCGAACCGCGCGGGATGGTCGGAAAGTTCTACCGCGTTTACTTCAGGCGAGTGCTCCCGGTGATTGGTACATTGATTTCCGGCGTGCACGGGCCGTATGCCTATCTGCCTTCGTCAGTGGAGCGCTTTCCTGCGCCAGCGGAGATGCTGGAGCGCATGCGAGCCGCCGGATTCCGAGAAGTTTTGTGGACGCCATACACCTTCGGCATTGCGGGGCTGTATTGGGGCAGGAAGTGAACTCTACGAACGACCCGCATTTCTGAATAGATCTGCGATCTTGGATAAGTCGTCGGCAGCCATGCCGCCAATCACAAAATAGTGCAGCCCATTCTGGGTCCAACTGCAAAAGTTGAAAGTTTCCTGTTGCCTCTGCAGCGTGGAGTCAGACTTGGGCAAATGACCCACCGCGCGCTCCTGAAAAATGAAAACCGAGACTTGGTGTTTACGAATCAGGTAGATCAACTCAGCCCCGGGCGACTGTCCGAGATAGGCAATCCGGCCACCGACAAGGGAGATTTCGGAGTTCTGCAATTCCGGCAGATTAAACGCGAACGGAATCTTTCCCTCGAACCAAGGCTTCACGGTGTGGCGATCCGAGGAAACCACATCCACAGGGTTGGGGCTGGCAAGCGCCGTTACATGCAGGTCGGCAAGTTCGCTGTAGGTATTCTGCAGTGCAAGGCGCTGGTCTTTGATAGACAAGGTGACAGTGCCAACGAACAGCACGAGAACCACGGCCGTTGCAGGAAGCCAGAACCAAACTGCGGAACGGCGGGGACGGGCTGCGATACTTTGACGTACTTTCTCTCGAAAATCCGCGCTCGGAGTGTAACGACGGCCCGCGGACTGCAACGCGCGCTTGAATTGGACTTGCTTTAGGGCATCGGCTGTGCAAGCTGGACAGACTCGCAGATGAGCATCTATCTCCTTCATCTCGCCAGCGGAAAGCTCGCCGTCCAAGTAGGTCTCGATTTGTCCTGTCCATTTATCCATGTCAGGCCCTCACCAACTTCTGCTGCAGGATCTTGCGGAGCGCTTTGCGGGCGCGAGAGATGCGCGACATCACGGTCCCGATGGGAATAGACAGGGCCTCAGAAATCTCCTGATATGACATCTCCTCGGCTTCGCATAGTAAGAGGATTTCGCGGAAGTGAACCGGCAGCGTCTCAAGTGCTTCCTGGACCAACTGCTGCTCGGAATTGGAGATCATCACGGTCTCCGGGGTTTCCGGCCCGGCGGGGAGTTCGTCGGCATCTTCAGCGTCAAGTGGGATCATGGCAGTTGCTTTTAGCCCGGTGCGCGACGTGAGGAAAGTGTTGCGCAGGATGCGGTATATCCACGCGCGGAAATTTGTGCCCGATTGAAATGATGAGAATCCCCGCAACGCCTTCGCATAGGTCTCCTGCACCAGGTCTTCAGCTTCCGTCCGATCCTGGGTGAGCCAGCAGGCGAAGTTGTAGAGCTGATCGAAAAGCGGCATCGCCAACTCTTCGAACCCCGCCGCCGCCAATCGCCCTGGTTGCACCTCAATAGAGTAAACCGGAACTTAATGGATTTATTCCAAGCGCGCCAAATTACTTTGTCGTAACGGGCTAGAACGAAACTCCCCGGCGAAAACCGGCGGGGACGCCAGTTCTGCAACTTAAGACGCTGCCGCGGAATTATGTTCGGCCGTTGGCGCGGCGGAAAAGGAATCGGCGAACGCGTCTCGAATGGTGTAGCGAATTACGTTCTCATAGTCTTGGCCAAGGAAACGGTGGAGCCGGTCGGTATTCATAATGTATTCGCCGGTCATGTAGGGCATGGCTTCGGGCGGAATCGCAGAGATACCAAACTTCCACATGAATCGCAGGACCTGGAGGAAGGCCCACTTTCCGGGCACGCGAACCAGTTTGGCTTGAGCAATTTCGATGCACTGGGCAAAGGTAAGCGATTCACCCCGTCCGGCGACATTGAGAACGGTCAAGCGCTGGGCTTCTGGTTCGGTCTTATGGACGATGGCAGCCAGCAGGCGGGCGACGTCGTCTACGTGGACAAACTGAATCTTGTTGTCGAGGTATTTCTGTCCATAAGGAAGCATGCAGGGTAGACGTTGGCCCCGGGATCGCATTTCGGCGGCCCGCTTCCCCTGTCCGTTGGGTGTGCCGCGAAAGGCTCCGATCAAATAGTTCTGCATACTGGCCCCAGAAAAAATGTGGGGACGCAACAAGTACACGCTGCAACCCCGCAATGCCGGCGCCCGCTGTTGCACCACATGATCAGATTCCATCTTGTGGATGGCGTAGGGCAACATGTGAGCGCCCAGCCGAGAGTCTTCGGTGGCGGGGGCGGGCAAATCGGAACCGTAGGCCGACACGCTGCTGGGAAAAATGAACTTTTTAACAATCGGGTCGGTGCGGTTGGCCTCGGTGATGGCCTCCATCACCCGAGCGGTGCCAGCGACGTTGATCTGCCACATGCGGTCGAGATCAAGCACGCCGGCGCGCAGCGGGTCGACTACGTAAGCCAAGTGGACCACGGCAAACGGACGAGACTCTCTCAGCAGTAGAAATAACTGGCGGCAGGATTCCTCGAGGGCAAGGTCCATGCGTTCGAAGGACAGAGATGGCGAGGCCGCTGGCGGATTCAGGTCCACGCCGATGACCTGATAATCCGCCAACAGCGGCAACAAGCGCGATCCCAGATTGCCAGAAACCCCCGTGACCACCACGGCTGGCTTCAGACCGTCCATTATTTCGGTCCAGGCGGAGTTGGTCTGGGCTGTGGTGGCGGCATCTGCATGCCGGGCATGGGACCGCGCGCAGGCCCTTCTGGCCCGAAGTAGGCATCGTCCAGGGTCGCAGTTCCGGACTGTTGGGCGGCCGCGGTTTCCTCCTGCAGGCGCTGTGTACGCAGGGTCCCCTTGATTTCCTCGCGGGCCTGGTCAAGTGGCATAGTGTCCTTGGACACGAGTTTGAAAATGAAGTATCCGTTCTGGTCGGCGATTACTGCGGATACCTCACCCGGCTTCATATCCATCACTGAGGCCTGAGCGGCAGGCAGGGTCGCACGCCGGGTTTTTCCCATGTCGACACTCGGAGTGGCGGCTTTGATTGCGGCTGCGGCAAAGGCTTCCGCCTGCAACTTGGCGAAGTCTTCTCCAGCAGCCGCTCGTTTTTGCAGCTTGTCGGCTTCATCCTTCATGGCTTGCTCGGCTTTGGCCTTGTCCTTTTCTTCATCTGCAGGGTTGTCTTTCTTTCCCTTATTGTCGTCTTTATCATTCTTCTCGTCGAAGACGAGCGGCTGTTCAGCTCTCGGAATGTAGATGCGCAAGAGTTCCGCCTGTTCGAACTTGGCCAGGTTGGCATGGTAGTAGTCCTCGATATCCTTATCGGGAATCTGCGATGCCTTTTCCTGAAGGGCTCTGCTCAGCTCCTGCGACAGGACCTGGATACGTTGCAGCCTCATCCGTTCGTCGTAGCTGGCCGATTTATCCAAGCCCATTTCCTCCGCCTTGTGGGCCATGATTAACGCACGGGCATAGCGGTCGGCGAACGACCGGCGGCCTCGGGCCGGCATCGACGGTTGTACGGCATCGATCACCTTTTCGAACTGGGCGCGCGTAATCACCGTCTTGCAAGTCGCAATCGCGGTCTTGTCGGCGGGTGGGTGGTCGCATATCCCGGTGATTGTGATCACAGCCGCGTCGGGCGCAACTGGGGGGGCAGCGGGGGCTGTCGTCGCTGGTGGCGGAGCTGTGGTAGCTGCGGGTTGCTGCCCGGCAGGCGCAGGTTTTGGACTGGCTGCCTGGCTCCAGGCGAAAGACCCGAGCAGCAGACAAACCGCTAGATATTTGTACATTTTAGGGATTCCTCCAGAAAAGATCGAACTATGCACAAAAATCCTAGCACAAAGTGGGCGCTGAGTTGGCACCTACCTGGTAATTGAGCGAGTACCAGCTTGGCGGCAGGGGTGGGAGCGGCGATAATGCCCTCATGGCAGGATCGCTGGCAGGCTACAGTCCCGACTCCATGCGGGCGGAAAAGCGGGCCGTCGCCGGAGGCTCGGTGCTGGCAGCGATTGTTATTACTGCGCTGAAGATCGTGGTCGGAATCACCACGGGCAGCCTGGGTATTCTGTCGGAGGCCGCCCACTCGGGTCTCGACCTGGTGGCTGCGATCGTCACGTTGCTTTCGGTGCGGGTGTCGGACAAGCCTGCCGATGCCGATCACCAGTACGGTCATGGCAAGGTGGAAAACTTCTCCGCTTTTATTGAGACCGGGCTACTGCTACTGACCTGCGTCTGGATCGTCTACGAAGCCGGCAAGCGCCTCTTCTTTCATCAAGTAGAGATTGAACCGAGCCTGGCGGCTTTCGCGGTGCTGTTTATTTCCATGGCAGTCGATTTCTGGCGGTCGCGAGCGCTGGCGAGAATCGCTAGCAAGTATGACAGCCAGGCGCTGGAGGCGGACGCTCTGCACTTTTCCACCGATATCTGGTCGAGCGGCATGGTTGTGCTGGGTCTGTTGCTGGTGGCGATGGGCCGGAAGTACGGCGTGGTGTGGCTACGGGCTGCCGATCCAGTTGCGGCGCTGTTTGTCGCGGGAGTGGTGGTGTACGTGAGTTCCAGGCTGGCGCGCAAGACCATCGACGCTTTGCTCGATGCCGCGCCCTCGGATGTGCGCAACAAGATTCTTCTAGCTCTCAGAGGAGTGGAGGGTTTGCTGGAAGTGGACCGGGTGCGAATTCGGCATGCGGGCAACCGCTTTTTTGCGGATGTGTCCGTAAGCCTGGCGCGCAATGTGACCTTCCAGCGCTCGGAGCAGGTGTCTGACGCAGTCACGGCAGCGGTGCGCGAAGTCCTCCCGGACGCCGATGTCGTGGTGCACCCCATCCCCCGGGCTGACCGTAAAGAGAATATCTTCGACCGGGTTCGCGCCGTAGCCACGCGCCACAATCTGAATGTGCACGACGTCAGCGTTCAGGATCTGCATGGACGTTTGCACGTGGAACAACACCTGGAGCTCCATGAGGAACTAAGTTTGAAGGACGCTCATGATCAGGTGAGTCTGCTGGAGTCGGAGATTCGAAGCGACGTACCGGAGATTTCTTCCATCCTGACCCACATTGAAAGCGAACCCGCCACCATTGAGGCTGGCGACGAAATTGTGCGCGACGCTGCCCTGGAGAAGAAACTGAAGACCATTGTGAAGGAGTTTCCCGAGGTGCTGGATGTTCATGAAGTCGAGGTGAAGCGGGTGCGCGGCCGAATTTACGTATCATGCCACTGCACGTTTTCCGACGAGCTGGCGCTTTCGCGTGTGCATGAAATCCAGACCGAACTCGAGATCCGTTTCAAGCAGGAAGCGCCGGAATTGTTCCGTGTGCTGATCCATCCCGAGCCCCTGACTGACAATCGAAGGTGAGAATCCATGACTGAAGCCCGTGCCACTTGGAAACGTGATCAGGAGTTCGAGGCAGCTGCCAGCAGCGGCCACGCGATCGTGATCGATGGTGACAAAAAAGCCGGCAATAGCCCGATGGAATTGGTGCTGATCGGCCTCTGTGGCTGTACTGGCTACGATGTGGTCAGCATTCTGACGAAAAAGCGCGAGGCGTTTACCAGTCTAGAAGTGCGGGCGGAGGCGGAGCGGGCACCCAACCCGCCGACGGTTTATACGGAGATCAAACTGGTCTATCGAGTCGGCGGCAAAGTTTCGCGCAAAGCGGTTGAGGACGCAGTGCGGCTGTCGGAAGAGAAGTATTGTTCGGTGGCGGCGATGCTGAACAAGACCGCCAGGATCAGTTATCGGATCGAGTACGCGGACCCGTAGAACCTGGGTGCTGCTGGCTTTCGCATGGATACGATAATCTACTGGCTTGGCCACCCGATCTCATGCGCTCAGGGGATACTTCTACATTGCGACCGCCGCATTTCTTTGGGGAGTCGCGGCCACGCTGGGCCGTGCCGCTTTCACCGGTCGGTTGCTGGCCGGTGGACAGTCACTGCGTGCAATCGATCCCCTGATTCTGTCGCAGAGCCGGGCTACCTTTTCGTTGCTCATATTGTTGGCTGTGCTGCTGGCAGTTCGTGGGCCACGCCGGTTGCAACTGCCGATGGCAGACCTCCGGCGCATGTTTGTGCTGGGAATCTTCGGCGTAGCCGCTTCGAATTATCTGTACTACCTGGCTATCCAGCGCACCAACGTCGCTACGGCTATCACTCTGCAATACACCGCACCGGTCTGGGTGTTGTTGTACACAGTAGCGCGCGGCGTGCAAAAGCCGACGCTGCAACGGATCGCGGCAGTCGGCCTCGCTGTGGCGGGAATTTTCCTGGTGATCGGAATCTTTGGCGCGGGCGGATTCCGCCTGGACCCCGCTGGCGTGACCGCAGCCCTGCTGGCGGCATTCTCATTCGCGTTCTACAACGTTGGCGGCCATAGTATTCTCGCGCGCTACGACCGCTGGACCGTGCTTCTCTACACTCTGGTTTCCGCGTCGTTATTCTGGATGGCGGTGAATCCGCCGTGGAAGATCGCCGCCGCCCACTATGCGCAAGGCCAATGGCTGTTCCTGCTGGGGTTTTCGCTGATTTCCGTACTAGGACCGTTTTCCTTTTACTTCGCCGGCTTGCAACATCTGGAGCCGACACGCGCCATCGTTGTCAGTTGTCTGGAGCCGGTGTTCTCTATTGTCATCGCGGCGTTTGCATTGGGCGAAGTCTTGCGGCCCTTGCAGACGGTGGGAATCGCGCTGGTACTGGTGGCCATCGTGGTCGTGCAATGGCCCGACCGGAAAGCGCAGGCGCTCACCCTGGTAGAACCGATCGACTGATGGGGAATTGGACCGCACACCAACGTAACCACCTCCTCCACTTTTTGCAGACATTTGTTCCCGAAGCAATGAGATTCTTAGGGCAGCAACTGAGGCCAGGTCGTCATGAAAACTTCTCGCATGTTTGTGCTGTTCTTCCTGATGATTGCGGTTGTTCCCTGCTTCGCGCACCACATGGCCGTCGTGGTCAACAAGGACAATCACGTCGCCGATATTCCCGCTGCCCATCTAGCTCGCATCTGTCGTCTGGAGGCCAGGAAATGGCCGGACGGAAAGGATGTGACCCTGGTGCTGCACACGGATTCGCCCGGAGAATTGGCTACTCTCGAACGTCTTACACACATGTCGCAGAGCGAACTGAAGGCGTTTGTCGCGTCCCACAAAGACGTGTTGACGCTGGCCGATTCCGATGCCGAGGTGTTGCGGATCGTTGAGACGACTCCGGGAGCGATGGGATTGGTGGATGTCCGCTCCATCAACGATCAGGTTACAGTCTTAAAGGTGGGCGGAAAGCTGCCGATGGAAGACGGCTACCTGTCCCACTAGGTTTCGTTGTTCACCTTGTCGGCAACCATCAGGCGCGGAACTATGTCGGAAAAAGCTGCGCCGTACCATAGCAGCATGCTATCCGCGCGGAATTTAGTTTGGGTCAAGAAAGTTGCAGGTGCCGGCGGTCGCCGGCGCTGAGTCACGCAACGAACCGGCTGAGTAGGTGAAAATAGCGCCGGGCACGCTTGACATCTTTAGCGATCTGAGCGCGAAGTGCGTCAATGGAGGGAAACCTGATTTCGTCGCGCAGCCTCTGCAGAAAGTGGATTTCGACTTCTGTTGCCGGCGTCAGTTCAATCGGATGAAAGTTCAACAGATGAGTTTCCACCGCGAAAGAATCCGGCCCAAAGGTTGGGCGATTGCCCAGGTTGGTTACGGAATCGAAGCACTCTTGACCCACGCGAGTGTGGGTGATATACACACCGTCCTTGGGAAGTAGCTCTTCGTAACGGCTCAGATTGATGGTGGGAACCGTGTGCTTGGCACCGTACCCTCGTCCCCGGCCGGGCGGAGCCAGCACGCTGAAGGGACGCGCCAGCAGATAGCGTGCCCGGCTAACCCAACCGTCGGCGATCAATTTGCGAATTTGACTGCTCGAGACCTGCTCTCCGCGCAGACGCATCTCGGAATACACGCAGACGTCAAAGCCTAGGTTCCTTCCCAGTTCCGTCAGCAGGCTTACGTCTCCGGCAGCTTTGTGGCCGAAGTGAAAATTGAAGCCTTCATGCACTTCTCGCGCCTTTAGGCCTTGCTTAAGAATATCTTCCGCGAACTGTTGGGGTGTCAACAAGGAAAGGTCGCGAGTGAACGGAAGCAAGAGTACCGCATCGATCGCGCTGGTCTCCAGCAGGCGAATCTTTTCGGGTGACGGAGTGATGAGTTTCAACGCGAAGTCAGGCCGCAGAATGCGCAGGGGGTGTGGCTCGAAGCTCACCGCTACGGCCTTGGCTCCCACGTCCCGAGCACGCCGTACGATGTTCGAAAGTACCTGGCGGTGAGCACGATGCACGCCGTCAAAATTACCCACGGTGACCACGGTCGGGCCGAGGTCAGCGGGAATGTCTTCGATTTTGTGAAAAAGCTGCATCCTAAAAGTCCCGGTACATCTGCGGCGAGAGAATTAGATGTCAAACTCCAGCTTCATGCCGTCGTAAGAGAGTTGCACGTTAGGCGGCAGGGAAGCATTGGTCGCTGCGTGCGGTAAATCATGGCAAATGTGCGTGAAAAAAGCTCGCTTTGGCTTGAGCTGCTCCACAATGCGCAGCGAGTTGTCCACGGTGGAGTGCGTGGGATGCGGCTTATGACGCAGCGCATCCAGAAAAAGAATGTCGAGCCCTTTCAGCTTTGTCAGCGAAGCCTCGGGAATTTCGCTGTGGTCGGTCAAATAAGCCGCACTGCCGGCGCGAAAGCCGTAGATCTCGGTTTCGCCATGAATCACCGTTATCGGTTCGAAGTGTGCGCCGAAGAGCGCTAGCGGCCCGTCGATGGTCTTCAGTTCTACCTGCGGCAGTCCTCCAAATTTGTAGTCCGCGTCGAAAATGTAGCGGAACATGTTGCGGATGAACTCCGCCGCTTCCGGCCGGGCGTAAAGTGGAAGCTTGTTGGGCCGGAGCCGGTAGGTCAGGGGGCGCAGATCATCGATGCCGAGAATGTGATCGGCGTGAGTGTGGGTGTAAAGCACGGCGTCGAGCCGGTAAATCTTTTCGCGGATCGCCTGCTCGCGGAAGTCCGGCGTAGTGTCAATCAGCACTGCCTTATCGCTGTACTCGATCAAGACCGAGGGACGGGTACGGCGGTCGCGTGGGTCAGCGGAACGGCACACGGCGCAGTCGCACCCAATGGTGGGGACGCCCATCGAGGTCCCACTGCCCAAGACCGTCAGTGTTGCTTTCATGGCTTGCCGGAAACTGTGCCCGCAGCTTGCGGCGGATGCGCCAGCGCATTGGTGACTTCTACATAGGCCATACGCAGTTCATAAAGACAGTTCTGCAGGAAGACTTCTTCCGCGCTGGTGAGGTTGCCCTTGGTTTTTTCCGTCAGCAGACTGAGCGTGTCGATGGTCTGGCGAGCGCCGATCAGGTCAATGCGCGGCTGGCCGCCCTGTTCGTGCATCAGTCCGAGTTGAAGCATGGCATTCATGTAGAGCGACGCCATGAAGCGTTCGAAAGTCATCTCCAACTCTTTGGCGGAGTGGCCACTCAACTCGACGCGGGTGTCCAGATCTTTGGCCGATTTGCGATAGGCGTCAGCTTGCTGCTGCTGCTCTGCCGCTGTGGGTGTGGGAGGCATGTCAGTTGCCGGTGGCGGAGACGCCAATGTTGACTGGATCTCGGGAGTCCCGGCTGGCTTCGGCGTGGAACTGGAAACCTCTTCTTCCGTGACTTCATTGCGAGCCTCACCTTCCGAGGTAAACAGCCGCCGGTCGGTTACGGTAAAACTTTCCTGCTTTTTTTCAGGCATGGGTTTTTTCCCTTCAATCACTGTTCTCTAGGCGAAAAGATGCCGCTGAACGGCAAGTTGCTCACGATGAGCTGCGCGCCGCCGGCTTGCACCTGCTTGCCGGAAGCAAATTCGCGGCGAAGATAACCAATTGCTACCGGTCGTTCACCGTCTTTGGCCGGCAGGGCAGCTGCGCTAGTGATCTCGCCAACGTCTTTGCCGTCGGCTTGAACTTTGATGCCGGGGGCGGGTAGTGAACCTTCAACCTCGAATCCGGTAAACTTGCGGTGTACGGCGCCGCGGGAGCGGATACGCTCCACGATTTCCTGGCCGACGTAGCATCCCTTACTGAAATGCAAGGAGCGCTCCTGGCTGGTTTCCTGCGGCAAGTCGCGTTCGCGAATGTCCTGACCGTAGCGGGGGATTCCAGCGGCGATGCGAAGCAGCTCCTGAGCCGTAGCACTCACCGGTTTGGCGCCCGCTTGGGTCAGTGCGCTCCGCAGTGCCGATACCTGCTCTGGTGCAGCCCATAACTCGTACCATTCGACGCCAGGGTGGTCTCCTCGGACCACGGTCACAGTCGCATCTTGCCAAGTCACATCGGCAAACTGCAAAGACTCCAGCCGCGGAAGCTCGAATCCTGCCTTGCGCAATATCTCCGAAGCTTTCGGACCTGCGATCCCGACCGACTGCACACGGTCGCTCACGTTGGCGACCTCAACCTCATCCATGATGATGTATCGGTCGAAGATCGCCAGCAGCTTTTCCAGTTCAGATTGATCGGTGTCCAGCGTCAAAGATTCGCCGCGGTGGTAGGCGTACATGTCGCCGAGAATGTGGCCCTGCGGATTGAGCAGGAAGGCGTAAACGCCTCTGCCCAGGGCCAGGTCGCGAATGTTGTTGGTGACCATGCCATTCAGCCAGCGCACCCGGTCGCTACCGGTGAGCGCAATCTTGGCGCGGCTGCTGAGGTCAAGCAGGCCGCAGCCGGACACCAGTTCGGCGAACTCGGAGTGGGCGTTTCTGAGGTCGGAGGCCGGCGGGATAGCGTCGCTGTGAACGGCTGAGGGAGTCATATCCGATGTTTGAATTATACAAGGCAAGCACCGCCATTCACGCTATCTTCGTGCTGTGTTTCGCGTCTCACGGGCCTGGGGGATGTTATGAAATCACTTCGCATAGCGGCAATTTTGATGTTGGTGTTTTCTTCAACGGCACTTCTGGCGCAGTCGGACGCTCAGAAGGTGTTGGATCGTTTCAAAACGATGGTGGGGACGTGGGAAGGGAAGTCGGCCAAGGGCCAGACTTCTGAAGTGAAGTACCAACTGGTGGCGGGCGGAACCGCGGTGATGGGCGAAAGCCACATGATCGACGACGACATGACCAGCATGTTTTATGTGGATGGCGAGCGGTTGATGATGACCCACTTCTGCCCCTCGGGGAATCAACCCCGTATGCGGGCGACGATCTCACCCGATCTGAAGACGGTGTCGTTTGAGTTCGTGGATGCCACCAACCTGGCGGGCCCGCAGGCTGGGCACATGCACCGGGCGGTGTACGTCTTCTCGGACGCTGCCCACTACAGCGAAGAGTGGACATGGAAGCAGGAAGGCAAAGACGCTAAATTTCAGTATGAGATGACGCGGAAGAAGTGAACTGATTTCCCGGCGTTCTTTGCGGCTTTCTTTGGGAACTCTACGGCTAAGAGCTTTTCCTATCCCCGAGTGTGTTACCTTTTTGTCCCGTGGGTCAGAAAAAACGCATTGCAATCATCCCGGGCGACGGTATTGGAAAAGAAGTGATTCCCCCGGCCGTCGATGTCATCGCCGCGACCGGCGCCGAAGTTGAAACCGCCCAGTTCGACTGGGGCGCGGACCGCTACCTCGCCGATGGAGTCACCGTGCCGCTCGACGGCTTTACCATGCTGGAGCGCGACTTCGATGGTATTTTGCTTGGAGCGTTCGGCGATCCCCGAGTGCGCACAAATATTCATGCCAAAGAAATCCTGCTGGGCATGCGCTTCCAGATGGATCTATATGCAAATGTCCGCCCGGTGCGGCTGCTCGATGCGAGCCTATGCCCATTGAAAGGCATTGAACCCAAGGACATCGACTTCGTGGTGATCCGCGAGAACACTGAAGGCGTGTACACCGATGCCGGCGGCGTGTTTAAACAGGGGACCCCGGACGAGATTGCGGTGCAGGAAGACATCAATACGCGCAAGGGGGTGGAGCGAATCATTCGCTATGCTTTCGAATACTGCGAGCGGCACACGAAACTCGACGGCAGCAAGCGTGCCCGCGTACTGATGTGCGACAAGTCGAATGCCATGACTCATGCCGGGGGCTTGTGGCAGCGAGTATTCAAGGAAGTGGCCGGAGAGAATCCGCAGATCAAGTCCGATCACATGTATGTAGACGCGCTATGCATGCAGATGGTGCGAGATCCGCGGCAGTTTGATGTGATCGTCACCAACAACATGTTCGGCGACATCATTACCGACCTGGCTGCTGGACTGCAAGGCGGGCTGGGCATGGCGGCCAGCGGAAATATTCATCCTGGGAAGACCTCGATGTTCGAACCGGTTCACGGTTCAGCCCCGCCGATTGCGGGGAAGAACATTGCTAATCCCTTCGGAGCGATTTTGACGGCAGCGATGATGCTCGCGCACTTGGGGCTAACGAAAGAAGCAGACAAGATCGAGGCTGCGGTCCTGGACGCGGTGCGGCAAAAAAAGATTACACAGGACGTCGGCGGCAGTTTAGGGACGCGGGAAGCAGGCGAGTGGGTAGCGAACAGAATCGGCCACGGATAAACAGGAATCTAGCGCTGCCGCCGACGTGACTCAGCGCTTCATTCGCGCCGGAAACCTTCTAACCGGACGTTACTCGCTGCGCCATCGGAGCGGAAATCCGCAGCGGCTCTTCCGGCATCACGATCCACGCAATCGGATATGCCAACAGCCCGACTCCAGTAAGGAAAGCGGTGAAGAACCAGACCAGCCGCACCAGGGTTACGTCGAGGTCGAAGTACTCAGCGAAACCGGCGCACACTCCGGCAATCCGCCGATCAGCCCGCGGGCGGAGCAACCGTTTTCGGGCCAGAACCGATCCCACGCGAGTGCCGCAGTAGGCGCAGACATTGGCGTCGTCCTGGATGACCTTCCCACAGTAGTTGCAGTACATAAGCCGCCTCCTGAACCATGGTACGAAGTCTAGGATACACCAGTTCCCAGGAACCAAGGCGGTTACTCACAGGTAAACACTCCGTGGGTGCAAACTCTACACGAACAGGGATTAATCCCGATAATCTTTGCCGGGAACAGGTAAATCCTGCTCTCGCATCGGGGATGGTGGCGAATCTAGATTCCAGAGTTGGGTATGTTGCAACAACTTAGGGAAGCTTGGCTTTGGCCACTGGTTTGCGGCTGAAGCAGAAAAGGACTTCCATGTCGCAAGCCGTTCAGAACCCAACCCAAGAGTTTTGGCAGCCCCCCGTAGCCCATCCCCAGTCGTTGCCTGCCCTCCAGGACGCCTGCGCGGGTTGCGGTTCGGAGTTTATGGTTGGGGCACGCTTTTGCCACGTTTGCGGGGGCTCGCGGGCGACGAAAGGGACACCCGGCCCGATTCCTGTCTGGATGCAACCACTTGAGTTCCTAAGAGCGTTGGAATTCCAGAGCGTCAAAGACTGGCTGGGCCTCTCCCACGCGTCGCTGATCGCGTTCTTTGCTGGGATGGGATGCATCCTGGCTGCCATCGCCGTCGGCCTTCTCTACTCGGTGCAGAGCCTGGCGGATTTCCAGGCTATCCAGCTCTGGCGTCTGGAGTGGTTGTTGGCCGCGCTGGTGGCCTTTGTCGCTGGAATTCTGCTGAAGCACGCCGGTTCCCGTTAGACCTAATTCACCGGTTCCGGATCTCCGCTGGTGCTGGGACGCCGCTGCTGATTCATGCGATAGAGGTGATGTACCGGACCGATCCCCCGGCCCAGTGGATGAGCATTTACGATTGCCGCCGCCACGTAAGCCTTGGTCAGAAGAACCGCTTCAGGCAGCCCGCGCCCCAAAGCCAGATGACACGCCACCGAAGTGGCAAAGGCGCAGCCCGTTCCGTGGGTAGAGTTCGATCGCAGCCGCGCTGATTTGAAACTCTCCTGCTCAATGCCGGCTCGCCCGGTGAAACTCAGCAGATCAATGGCTTTGTCGAGGTGTCCGCCCGTAATCACGACCGAGGATGCTCCCAACTCGTGCAGCTTGTGGGCTGCGGCCCGCATTTGCTCGAGATTTGTAACCGCAAGGCCGGTCAGGGCGGAGGCTTCATCTACGTTCGGCGTCACCACAGTCGCCAGCGGAATGAGCTTTTCGGCCAGCAGGCTGGCCCCGGCAGGTGCTAGCAGGGTAGCGCCCGAAGAGCTCCTTAGGATCGGATCCAGGACCACATTTCGTAGCCGGTGTTTGGCGAGGAATTCCGCCACCGCCCAAACCACCTTGGCCGACCCCAGCATTCCGATCCGCACCGCCGAAATCTCCAGGTCGCTGGCCAACTCCTCAAGAGTTTCGCTCAGCAGGTCGGCCGCTATCGGATCTACCCGCCGTACGCCGGCGGTGGATTGAACGGTCAGGGCAGAAACGCAAGCCACTCCGTAGCACCCATGCGCAGCTATAGTCTTGATGTCAGCCGTTACTCCGGCCCCGGATGAGGGGTCAAAACCGGCGATGCTAAGTACCACTGGTGGCGCAGGAGCCATAGACGAAATGTACAGAAAAGCCAGCGCTCGCAAAGTTATTTTCTAAGCGGGCTGATCGATTGGCGTCCTTCCGAACGCTGTAACTCGCTGAAATCAAACCATAAACCGCTTGTCTAATCCTAACTGATTGAAAACAAATGACAAGCAAATATTCCCTACTGCACCAAACTTAGGTTATTTACTATTATATAAACAGGTAAGTCGGTGCTATCACAGGGACATTACCAAGGTTACCCAAGATATACAATGAGTTACGTGAGATATCCATAACTGCCTGGTTACATTCTTTCATGTATTTTGGCGTTGACAGGGCAACCTGGAGGCCGATAGCATTCTCAAACGCACAGAATAATTGCTCAGGGAATACGACTTTTGGAAACGAGGTGATTGAATGCGTGGATTCTTAGCTCACGGACTAGTGAGCGTTTTAGCAGTCGTGAGCTTGGGAGCTTCGCCGGGGCCAAAAGGCTCCGGGTCCAAAGACACTCAGGTAATCGCGCCCAAGCAGGTGGCATCGGCTGCCGACGTCGGCTCTTCGGCGAAACCCAAGCCCCATTCGCCGTATCAAGTAGGGACAGCGTCCTGGTACGGGGAGTATTTTGAAGGCCGGGCCACCGCCAGCGGCGAGCCGTTTAATATGTACGATCTTACGGCCGCCCACCCCACATTGCCTCTCGGCAGCTGGGTTCGGGTCACTAACCTAAGCAACGGCCGCAAGATTGCTGTTCGCATCAACGATCGCGGACCCATCATTCCTGGCCGCATCATCGACCTTTCCTACAGCGCTGCTCAGGCGCTCGCCTTCCGGGGAAAAGGGCTGCAACAAGTGCGCCTGGATCGGGTTTCGGCCCGGGAAGCCCAGCCGCAACAGATCGCCATGGTCCAGCCGGTGGCGTACTAACCGAAAAGCGTCTTATACTTCAACAGATGCGCGATCCGCGTCAGCGTTTGATCGTTGCTTTGGATGTGTCGTCCGCGGCCGCCGCCCAGAAGATCGTGGCGGCCGTGGGCGATTCCGCATTCTGTTACAAAGTCGGGATGCAGCTGTACACTGCTGAAGGCCCGCAGGTAGTGCGCGATCTGGCTGGCTCGGGCCGCAAGGTGTTCCTAGACCTCAAGTATCACGATATCCCCAGCACCGTGGCCGCGGCCGTACGTGAGGCTGCTGGGCTCCAGGTGAGCATGCTGACCGTACACGCCTCGGGCGGTGGGAAGATGCTTGCTGCTGCTACCAAAGCCGCCGCCTCCGCAAATCCTTCGTTGATCGTCCTAGCCGTTACCGTTCTTACCAGTTTCGACGATCGCGACCTCGACGAAATCGGGATTCACGACCACCTGCGGGACCAGGTGTTGCGACTGGCTGCGTTAGCTCTGACCAACGGATGTCGGGGCATTGTGGCGTCGGCACGCGAAGCTTCCGCGCTGCGCAGCAAACTAGGAAGTGACTTTGTCATCGTGACTCCGGGCGTGCGTCCCGCCGGCACCGACGTTGCCGATCAGGCCCGCGTCGTGACTCCCGCTGCTGCCATCACCGCAGGTGCTACCCATATCGTCGTCGGCAGACCGATTACCGGAGCAGCCGATCCGGGGAGCGAAGCTCGCGCGATCCTCGCACAGCTCGGCGTCTAGTAGGTTATTGGCCTGGCTGAGCGCTATCCACGATTTGCCGAGCTCCTGAGTTACAATTCTCTCGCCATGATTGATAGCTCCTTAGTTCCGGAAAGTACCGTGGTCACAGCCAAAGGTGACGGCGCGCCGGTCGACGTCAGCAGCGCCGCCAACCGGGTGTTCTTGTTGAGTCTGAACATCTCGGAAATCGTTGAGCAGGAATCGCTGGACGTCAGCATCTTTGGATCTGCCGACGGCGCTGCGTGGGGTCCGAAGCCGCTAACATATTTCCCGCAGAAGTTTTATCGTGCCGAGCATCCAATGTTGCTGGATTTGGCGGCACATCCCGAGGTGAAGTTCCTGCGCGCGCACTGGGAAGTGGCTCGCTGGGGCCGAGGCACCGAGATCCCCATGTTCAAGTTTGGGGTAAGCATTCGCGAGGTGCCGGCGGAGATTCTGAAGGAAGCCACAGCCGAGGCGCAGGCGCTGGCATAAAGCCTTCCACAGATCGAGAAACATGCGGCACTTGGACTATACTTTTCGATCATCAGAGAGGAACACCGATGAAGACACTCGTGGTTGCTATATTGTGCTGCATCACCATGGCCGGGATGCTCGCCTATGCGCAAAGCGCGGACGAAGGCTATCAGACGGCGACAGTTGTCTCTATCGAGAAACTCGCCGCTGACGCCCAGCACATGGAAAAGGGGGATCAATACAAGATTTCCATGAGCATGGGGGGTATGCTCTATCTGTGCAAGGTCAGCGCTCCTGCCGCAACTTTTATGGACTGGACCTCTGGCAAAGAGTTTCCCGCGAAGGAAAACGGCAAGGTATTGCTCGTGAAAAACAGGAACGGCCAGACAGTGGAACTGAACATTAGCAAGAAAAAAGCAAAGTAGGCTTAGTTGGCGGAGGCGTCCGGCCTCCACACTTCCCGAGTTCCGCTATATTGAACTGACCTCATGGCGGAGCAAAAAGTCATTCGTCCCGCGAGAAATGTCTCTGGCGTTATCCGTTTGCCTGGGGACAAATCCATCTCCCACCGTTACGCCATGCTGGCCGCGATTGCCGAAGGCGCGACGCGCCTCGGAAACTTCTCCACCGGCGCCGATTGCGCCAGCACGCTGGATTGTCTTCGCGCTTTGGGCGTGGAATGGGAGCGTTCGGAAAGCGTGGTAACGATTCAGGGCCGAAGACGACAACTACAGGCACCCACCGTGCCGCTCGACTGCGGCAATTCTGGCTCGACCATGCGTATGCTAACGGGAATTCTGGCGGGACAGGATTTCAGCAGCGAACTGGTCGGTGATCCTTCTCTGTCGCGAAGACCGATGGCGCGTGTAATCGCGCCACTGCAGGCCATGGGAGCGGAGATCAGTGCTGCCGATGGAACCCATGCTCCGCTGCGGATCACGGGCCGCAACCTCGACGCGATCAACTACAAGATGCCGGTGGCCAGCGCGCAGGTGAAGTCCGCGGTACTGTTTGCCGGGTTGTTCGCGCAGGGTGAAACTCGCGTAGAAGAACCGGTGCGCACCCGGGATCATGGTGAATTGGCACTGCGGGCGTTCGGCGTGGAGGTAGGTCAGCGGTCTGACGGCATCAGCATCGTTGGCGGCCAGCGACTCCAGGGAATGGAAGCCACGGTCCCCGGCGATCTTTCGAGCGCGGCGTTTTTCTTATGTGCGGCAGCGTTGTTTCCCGAGTCGCAACTAATCCTTAACGACTTGGGGTTGAACCCGACTAGAAGTAGTTTGCTGGATTTGCTTGCCAGCATGGGGCTGCGGATTTCCATCACGCAATTAGAGGAGCATCACGGAGAACTGACCGGGACGGTGCAGGTGGAAGGTGGAGAATTAAGAGGCGCGGTGATTCAGAGTCCATTCACGGAAAAGCTGATTGATGAAATTCCCGTACTGGCGGCGATTGCGGCATACACCGAGACTGGGATTGAAATCCGTGATGCACGCGAGCTGCGGGTGAAAGAATCGGATCGGATCGCGGCCCTCGCGGCCAATCTACGTGCGATGGGAGCAGACGTCGAAGAGCGCCAGGACGGACTGAAGATTCCGGGGAAACAGAGTCTGCATGGGACAGAGATCGATTCCTTTGGGGATCACCGGATTGCAATGGCGTTCGCAGTGGCGGCGTTGCGGGCCGAGGGAGAGACGGTGATCAAGGGAGCCGGTGCGGCGGTCGTTTCCTTTCCGGGATTCTTTGAAGTGCTGGAAGGTGTGGTGCAGCGATAGCGATTGTGAGATCCGAAGGGCCGCAGTTGACGAACTGGTTCTGTGAGTGCAGACTTGCCGGGTTCTCCCAAGGAGCTGAGCATGAAGAGATTCCGGTGTGTGGTCCTGGTCGGCGTGTTTACAGTTTGCATGTTGCAATGGCTGCCGGGACAGGGTCAGCCGGATTCGAACTCGCCGCCGGCAACGGCGTCAGCGAAAACAATCACAGCTTACACTCTCCCCCCTGATCTGTACCGCAAAGCCCACGACCGCAGCCGTATCAATTTCCACTTGGCGCTTATCGGCTTTGCTTATGGCCTGGCGGTTCTGTGGCTGATCTTGCGCTGGAAGCTGGCGGCGAAATATCGCGACTGGGCCGAACACTCCAGTTCCCGGCGCTTTGTGCAGAGCCTTGTCTTCTGCCCCTTGCTCTTGCTGACCATCGCAGTATTCTCTATGCCGTTAGACATCTATGGTGAAGTGGTCGAGAAACGCTATGGAATCTCGGTGCAGGGATGGGGCTCTTGGAGTTGGGACTGGATCAAAGGGGAACTGATCACGCTGGTGATCGGAACCATCATGATCTGGTTGCTCTACGTGGTGCTTCGCCGCAGCCCGCGACGCGCGTGGTTTTATTTCTGGCTGATCGCTGTGCCCATCGGCGTATTCATTTTCTTCCTCGGGCCTTGGGTGATCGACCCTCTGTTTCACAAGTTCGAACCCTTGCAACAAAAGAATCCAGCACTCACTGCCAGCCTGGAACAGATGGTGCAACGGGCTGGGCAGAACATTCCCCCCGAGCGCATGTTCTGGATGGGTGCCGGGGAAAAAACCACGGGCTTAAATGCCTACGTCACTGGTCTCGGCGCCTCCAAGCGAATTGTGGTTTGGGACACGACCATCGCCAAGATGAACAACTCGCAGATTGTCTTCGTCGCGGGGCACGAAACGGGCCACTATGTGTTGCAACACATTCCCAAGGGGTTCGCGTTCTTTGCCATGCTGCTGCTGCTTTTCTTCTATCTGGTCCATCGCCTGATTGGATGGGTGTTGACGCGATGGGGAACGGGTTGGGGAGTTCGCGGCGTAGACGATTGGGCGTCGTTGCCGGCGTTGCTATTCTTGCTGTCGTTGCTGTTCTTCGTGACCAATCCGATCGCGAGCGGCTTTAGCAGATACCTGGAGCATCAGGCAGATCAGTACGGGCTGGAAGTCACCCACGGACTCACACCCGGCTCAGGGCAGGTGGCGGCGCAGGCTTTTCAGGTGTTGGGCGAAGTGGATTTGTCAGACCCCGATCCGAATCCGGTCGACGTGTTGCTGTATTATTCTCATCCGCCGATTTCTGATCGGGTGAGCTTCAGCCTGACCTACAACCCATGGGAAATTGGTGGGGGAGGGGAATTCGTGAAGTAGAACGGTCCCTCCGCGGGCGGAGGAGACCGCTCCAGATCGACCATCTTTAGATGCGTTCGGTCTTGCCCCGATACTTGACCGTGCCCGTACCTTGATTCATACGGTCCACGTCCTGGTTGGAATAGGTGCGGGAAGCCTTCCGGACCGAAGTTGATCCCGTCATCAATTGAGCTACACTCCAACTGCCTTCGCTGGCCCCCGCGATGAACGTGGCCCCGCCCTGTTCCTTCTTGCCGTACATGTGTCCATGCATCGGTTCGCTAGCTTGAGCCGCAGCGGAGGGTCCATACCACACCGGCTGGGTAAAGACGCCCACCGGAGGTTCGCCGATGAACTCATCCGACAGTGTCGCGTTGGTCGCCCCAGCCACGTTTCCCCAAGTGGCATTGCTGGCCCCAACCGGGGACGGCGAAACCGTAGTGAGGGTCACGGACGGAGTTGTCACCAACGGAACAAACGGCGCCGCATACACACCGTATCCGGGAAACCAATTGCTGGCGGTCCCGCCAATGACAGTGTTTTGAGCTACGGTCAATCCGCAGAGCAACAGAAGCAGGCACAGAACTGAGAGCTTACGCATAGAAATCCTCCACTTCCTGGGTAAAATCAAAATCCAACCTGGGTAATCAGATTCGCGGGTGGCGTCCCAGGATGCTTTCCAGGAAGGTCCGCGAAATCCGAAGCTGAAAGATGATACACCCGAATGCCGCTCTGGGCGCGGCTTTTGTTAGGTCCCGATGAAGCGGGCATAGAGACTTCTGGCCACTGCCGGATCGGTGGTCCCCTTGATAATGGCCCGGCCGTCGGGAAACAGCGTCAACTCATAGGGTTCGTGCCAGAACTTCAGAACAAAGTCACTATGGCGGACGGCACCATGAGGGCGCAGGCGTTCGCTCATCTCGGTCAGATCCAGCGGCCGGCTGCGCTCGTGGATCTGAACGGAGTTGCGGCCGCATAGCGTAATGTGGGGCCGGCCTTCGCCAGCCAAGTGGGGGAATTCGTGGAGGCCGCAGGTCGGGCAGCCGGGGCGGGGCTTGTCGGCAGTAATTTCGGCACGGTCGTTCTGCCAGACGTCGAAAGACAGTAGGGTGCGGCGCAGGTGCTCAACCGCTCCAACCAGAAACTTGAGGGCTTCGGTGGCAGCGATGGAAGCCGCAAGGTTCACAGCGGAATTCAGGATTCCGGCAGTCTCGCAGGTATCGAGTGCGCCTTGCGGAGGTCGGGGGAATACACACGTCAGGCAGGCGGTTTGGCCGGGTATGACGTTGAGGGTCACCCCATAGCTGCCGACTGCGGCAGTGTAAATCCAAGGCGAAGAATTCTTGACCGCGAAATCGTTGATCAAGTACCGGGTCTCGAAATTGTCTGTACCATCGAGGATGAGCTGCGCGCCATCGAGCAAAGAAGCGACGTTGGACGGCGTCAAATCGGCGACCTGCGGTTCGACAACGATCTGGGAGTTGAAGGCGGCGATTTTTCGTGCTGCGGCGATCGCTTTGGGGAGCGACTCGGCGGCGTCACTTTCTTCGAACAGAGACTGCCGTTGCAGATTGCTGCGTTCGACGAAGTCGCGATCGATGATACGAATGCTACCGACTCCTGCACGGGCCAGCAGGGAAGCGAGCACAGACCCGGTGGCGCCGCATCCGACGATTACGATGTGGGAAGCGGCAAGGCGGCGCTGACCCTGCGCGCCGACACCGCGGAAGAGCACCTGCCTTGAATAGCGGTCGTCCAGTTCCAAAGAGATCACCGTTCACAGCCGTAGCAAACCATTATTATAGGGGCCGCTGGGTTTTGCGAAGCGCACCTGGTCGGAAGCGGGGAACGACCTAAATTCCGACTGGATGAGATTTAGGATCGCAAAGAAACCCTGGGCTTGAGGCGAGGACACATCGCGGTGGACAACATTGATTCATAGGACTTCATCGAAGCTATCAAGGTCCAACCAAACAGAGGGGCCGGTTTGCGCGTAGGGAGAGCTGTGCTCACAGCCTTGCTGGTGATGGCGTTTGCGCCGACACGTGTCGTGCATGCGGCGGCCGGCGCGCCTTCCCAACAGGGCGAGGGAGCCCAGCAGTCGCCTCCGACGCAGGACAACCTGGCAAAGTATCAGGGGCTCAATGTCGCAGAGATCCTTTTTCCCGCCATCTCATCGGCGGCAGGGCAGCAGCGCCTTCGCGATCTGCTTCCGCAGAAACAGGGCCGACCATTGGATCGCGACGCGATCCGCCAAAGCATCCACGTGCTTTTCGATACTGGCCGCTTTACCGACATACGCGTGGAAGCGGAGCCTGCCTCCGACAACCGGGTCGTGCTTTCGTTCCTGACCACACTGAACTACTTCGTAAGTGACGTGCGCGTGGAAGGCGCGCCCGCCCGTCCCACAGCGGGGCAGATTGTCAATGCGGCGAAGCTACCGCTGGGGAGTCCTTTCTCCAGTGAGCGCATGGAGACGGCGCTGACCAACATCAAGGATCTCCTGACGGAGAACGGTTATTACCGTGCCTCGATCGCTCCGAAGCAGTCCGAGGACGCAAATAATCAGCAGATAGCAATCCTCTTCACCGTAACAACCGGCGAGCAGGCGCGTGTGGGCACAGTGACGGTGAATTGCGATTCGGGATGTGCACCGGGGGAGTTGCCCAGAATTGCCAAACTGCGGCCTGGTGACCGGGTTTCGGCGCAACGGACCAGCAGCGCGCTACAGCGTCTGCGCAAACGATATCAAAAACAGAATCGGCTGCTTGTCCAGGTCTCTGTTGCCAATAAATCGTATCGCCCGGAAGCCAACGCCGTGGACTACACGCTGAACATCGTGCCCGGCCCCCAGGTGGATGTCTCTGCGGAAGGCTTCAAGCTGTCGCACAAGGTTCTGAAACAGAACGTTCCGGTCTTCGAAGAGAATGCGGTGGACGAGGACCTGTTAAATGAAGGCCGCCGCAATCTGGTGAATTATCTGCAGGGCCGCGGATATTTTGCCGCCAAGGTGGACTTGCAGAAACGCAGCGACGATGCCGCCCGGCAGTTGCACATTGTCTACACCATTGACGCCGGCGCCCGGCACAGGCTGGTCAAGGTGGAGATTACGGGAAACCGATACTTTCTCGCGGAGACCACACTGCGCCCGCTGTTGCAGGTGCAGTCTGCCGGACGGTTGCTTGCCCATGGGCGCTACAACCAGCGTTTGCTGGCAAACGACGTCCGCAGTCTCGAAAACATTTATCACGCCAATGGTTTCCCAAGGGTTGCAGTTACGCCCACAGTGCTGGACGACTATGAGGGCCACGAGAACGACATCGCGGTCAGGTTCGCGATCGACGAAGGTCCGCAGCTACGGGTCGGAACCTTTCGCATGGTGGGCGATACCACTTTTTCCAAAGCTGAGCTTTCCCCGCATCTCAACACCGCCGCGGGGGAGCCCTTCTCTGAGTACTACGTTGCTGAAGACCGGGACAACATTTTGAACTATTACTTCAACCGTGGATTTCCGGACGCCACTTTCGAGGCGGAGGCGAACCCGACCCCCGGCCAGAGCGACCGCATGGATGTAACCTTCACCATCCAGGAAGGCAAGCAGGTCTTCGTGGACCAAGTGCTGGTGACGGGGCTGGGGCACACGAAACCTTACATCGTCAATCGTGAAATGCAGGTGGCCCCGGGCGATTCTCTGAGCCAGATCAATATGCTGAAGACACAACAAAGTCTATACAACCTCGGCATCTTCAACCAGGTGGACATCGCCGTCCAAAATCCGGGCGGAAGTGAGCCGACAAAGAATGTGCTGTTGGATGTGCAGGAAGCCAAGCGGTACACGTTCACTTACGGCCTGGGCCTGGAATTCCAAACCGGTCAGCCAACGGCTATCGGCACTGATCAAGCCAAGGGTCAAACCGGGGTCAGTCCCCGCGCTTCCCTCACCGTAACCCGTCTGAACCTTTGGGGCAGGAACCAAACCATCACGTTCAAAGCGGATGTCGGCAGTTTGCAGCAACGTGGACTGATCAGCTATAACGCGCCGCGCTTGTTCGGAAACCCCAAGTGGAACTTTTCGTTGACCGGGTTTTACGACAACACCCTCGACGTAACCACGTTTACATCGCAACGTCTGGAAGGCTCGGTGCAGTCCCGCGAGATCATCAACAAGACGAGTACCCTGGACTACAGCTTCACGTATCGCCGCGTAAAGGCCAACAACCTTGAGATCAGCCCGGCAGAAATTCCGCTGCTCTCACTACCAGTGCGAGTGGGCGAGCCGGGGCTGACCTATATCCGCAATACACGTGACAGCGATCTGGAGAGCACCAAAGGCAGCTACAATGCCGTGATTGCTGGTGTGGCCTCCAGCTATTTCGGTTCGCAAGCCGATTTCAGCCGGCTTCTGATACAGAACTCCACCTACTACGCATTCGGCAAGAACCGTCGCCCAGAAAAGCAGTTTGTGATTGCCCGCTCGACACGCGTTGGGCTGGAGAACGCTTTCGGCAACACCTCGATCCTGCCGCCGGGGCAGGGTTGTCCAGACCCGACACAGACCAATTGTCCCAACGCCACCGTCATTCCGCTGGCCGAGCGCTTCCTGGCGGGCGGCGGAAACTCACACCGCGGGTTCGGGCTGAACCAGGCAGGCCCGCGCGATCCCGTGACCGGGTTTCCGCTGGGCGGGAGCGCGTTATTTCTCAACAACCTGGAACTGCGTTTCCCCCCGACCTTGCTGCCTTACGTGCAGGACAACCTCAGCTTTGCTCTTTTTTGGGATGCAGGGAATGTCTTTGTCGACGGCCGCAGTATGCTGGATAACCTGCTGCGTTGGCGGCAGAAAGATCCCCAGTCATGTCTGCAAGACACTCCGGCGGCCAAGCAGTGCGATTTCAGCTATGTGAGTAATGCACTGGGCATCGGGCTCCGGTACAAGACCCCGATTGGACCGGTGCGCTTCGATTTCGGGTACAATCTAAATCCACCAGCGTTTCCAAGTTGTCAGGCGACACCGAGCACGAGTGGGCAGGGGCCTTCCACAGATTACTGTTTGCCAAACAGTAATAAGACCCTCCCCTATTTTGTGCCGCAGCACGAATCGCACTTTAACGTTTATTTCAGTATTGGGCAGACCTTTTGATAAACCGATTTTGCAGCTTCGTTTGCGCTTTCGCGTTGCTGGCGGCCCCGTCAACCTCGTGGGCGGGAGATGTGCTGGATCGCATTGTAGCGACGGTGAACGGCCACATAATTCTTCAAAGCGACTGGGACGACGCGCTGCGATGTCAGGCTTTCGAGGATGGCCGCCCGCTTGACCAGTTGCCGCCTGCCGAGCATAAAGCGGCCTTGGATCGTCTCATCGACCAGGAGTTGTTGCGTGAGCAGATGCACTCCTCCGAATTTCACCACGCCAGCGACCAGCAAGTGGCGCAGCGGATACAGGATATTCGCCAGCAATATCCGGAGGCGGTGACGCCGGGGGGCTGGCAGACGTTGCTAACCCGTAACGGACTTTCCGAAGATGGGCTGAAACTGCACGTCTCGCAGCAACTCGACTTGATGCGGTTGGTGGACGCCCGCTTACGCCCCAACGTCAGCGTCGATTCCAAAAGCATTGAGAGTTACTATAACCAGCAACTCCTGCCCCAACTGCGGCAGTCGGGAGAGAAGGACGTCCCGCTCGCCGAGGTTACTCCGAAGATCAAAGAGTTGCTGACGCAACAGCAAATGAACCAGTTGCTCATGGCCTGGCTGCAGAACCTGCGCTCGGGCAGCGAGATTCGCCGAGAGCCGGCCGCTTCCAAGGGCGAGTTGCAATGACCGATGCCGGCGCCAAGCCGGGTCGGCGTAAATGGGGAAAGCGTCTGCTGATCGCGGCCCTGGTTGTTCTGTTGGGCCTGGGCGGCGCAGCCTGGTACGCAACTACTGACTCATTTCAAGCCGTGGTGCGCCGCCGTGTGGTGACGGAGTTAGAGCGAGTCACCGGTGGCCGGGTTGAACTCGCCAGTATCCACACCATCCCCTTCCGATTCGTAGTCGATGTTCGTGGCCTGACTATTCATGGCCGCGAGGCGGCCGGCGAAGTTCCTTATGCCCACGTTGACCGGGTGGTCGCCAAGGTCAACTTCGCCACTGCGGTCGGGTTTGAACTCGGATTTGACTCCTTGGTCCTGGAGCGTCCGATCGCTCACATCATTTTCTATCCGGACGGAACCACCAACCAACCCGAGCCACAGGTTAAAGCGAAGGACGGCAACACCCTTGCGAAACTGGTGTCTCTATCCATTGGCCGCCTCGAAGTGCGCCATGGGGCGCTGCTGTGGAACGACCAGACGCTCCCGCTCGACGTCACCGCGGACGACGTTTCCGCCGACCTGAACTACTCCCTCTTGCACCGGCGCTACGACGGCAAACTCCTGATCGGCAAGATTAATACCCGGCTCGACGGTTACCGGCCAGTAGCTTGGATGACGGAAGCACATTTCACGCTGGGCCACACCAACCTGGAAGTGCAGTCGCTGCGGGCGACTTCGGGGCGCTCACACCTCCAGGCGAGTGCGCGGTTATCGAATTTTCGTAATCCAGAGATTACTGGAGAGTACGACCTTACGTTGGATCTCGCGGAAGCCGGCGCGGTTTCACGCCATCCAGAAATGCGTTCCGGAATGCTTCAGGCCGCCGGCAAGGGTTCGTGGTCGGCGGCGCAGTTTGCGTCGGCAGGGAAGCTGTTGGTCAAGGATCTCGACTGGCGCGCCGAGTCCGTGAAGTTTCGTGCCGACAGTGTGAGCACACAATACCACCTTGATCCTCAGCGGCTGAGTTTAAGCGGGATCAGTGCGAAGCTGCTGGGCGGAGATATGAGCGGTGACGCGGAAGTCAATAACTGGCTGCGGCCGGCGGTGACCCGCAAAGACCGCAAACAGAGAGTTGTCGAACAGAAGGGAAGTGTGCGCCTGCGGATGAAAGGGCTGTCTACGCAGCAGATCGTCGCCGCCCTGTCCTCGGTGTCGCGGCCATTTCAGGGCATGAATCTGGCCGGATTGGGCAGCGGTACGCTCGAAACCCGATGGCGAGGCTCGCCGCACAGTGCGGAGACTGAGATCACATTGGAAATCGCACCCCCGGCCCAAGTCTCACCCGAACAATTACCGATCAACGCGCGCGGCCACGCCATTTATCGGACTGCCCCCGCGGAATTGGAAGTGTCCGAGTTCAATGCCAATACTCGATCCAGCCAGGTTCGTGCCTCGGGGACACTCTCGACGCGTGCGGCTATGAAAGTGTCGGTCAGCACCAGTGACCTGGGGGAATGGGAACGCGTGCTGGTTTCGGTGGGATATCAGCAGCACGGCCGTATCGACATGCGCGGTCGGGCGTCTTTTAGCGGGTCTGCCAGCGGCCGGTTGTCGGAAATTGATTTTGAAGGCAAGCTGCAATCCCAGGACTTCGAGGTTCTGATACCGGCAACCGCAAACGCGCCGAGACAACAAATTCGTTGGGACTATCTCGCGGCCGAGATCGAGCTTTCTCCAAGCGCCTTCGTTGCTCACAATGGCACACTGCGTCACGGGGAAACCAGCGTGGGGTTCGACTTGGAGGCCGAACTCGCCGGACGGCGTTTTATCGATTCCAGTACCTTCACTTCTAGTGTGCAGATGCGCAATGCCGATATCGCTGAGATCCTGGCAATCGCGGGCCAGGACTATCCAGTCAGCGGAAAAATGGACCTCTTTATGCATGCGTCCGGGACCCGAGCGCAGCCGCACGCCGATGGTACCGTCCATCTGACGGATGCGATGATCCGCGGAGAAGCTGTTCAGAGATTCGATTCCAAGTTTTCCATCAACCACGAGCAGCTCTCCCTGGAGGGAATTCAGCTGGCGCATTACGAAGCCCAGGTAACCGGCGACGGAACCTATGATTTTCTGACCCGTGGGTTCCGCTTCCACCTGTACGGCTCAAAGTTTGATCTGGCGCGCTTCCCCTCTCTCCAGACCACGCGGATCGCGGTGGAAGGCAGCATGGAGTTCGAAGCTCAGAGTTCCGGGACCCTGGACGAGCCTATCATCAATGCCAAGATCCGATTGCATGATCTCACTCTGGACCATGAGCCCATGGGAGACTACAAATTCGACGCGGTGACGCACGGGCGAGAGCTGCGCCTGAGCGGGCTTTCTGAATTCAAGGACAGCCGGCTCGACATCGACGGAACCGTCAACCTGAGCGGCGACTGGCCTTCCAACGTGAGTCTTCATTTCAATCATCTGGACGTGGATCCGGTCCTGCGGAACTATTTGCGCGGCCGGGTTACGGGACACTCGGCGGCTGCGGGTGATTTACAGTTAGTCGGCCCCTGGCGGAACCCGCGGGAGTTGCAAATCAACGGGAACATTAGCGACTTCTTCGCTGATGTCGAACACATTCAGGTCCGCAACAACGGGCCCATCCGCTTCGTGATCTCGAGTCAGGTGCTCGATATTCAGCAATTGCGTTTTGCCGGTCAGGGCACCGACCTCACGATCACGGGAACCGTCCAGCTCGGGGGGGATCGCGAGCTTGATCTGCGAGCTGCCGGCAACGCCGACCTCCAGCTTATTCAAAGCTTCGATCCCGAATTCACGTCCAAAGGCACAGTGGCGGTGAACGTGACACTTTCGGGTATGGTTGCCCGGCCAGCGATCCAGGGACGGTTGCAGGTGACCGGCGGCTCGATTCAATATAGCGATCTGCCGAGCGCGCTGAGCGACATCAACGGATCGTTGGTGTTTAACACTAATCGTCTGCAGATCGAGACGCTGACGGCACACGTGGGCGGCGGCTTGGTCTCGTTCGGCGGCTACGCGACTGCTTACAACCGGCAACTGGCTTTTGATCTCACTCTCAAGGGTCAGGACGTGCGCTTGCGCTATCCGCCCGGCATCAGCTCCGTGACCAACGAGCAACTGCGTTGGTCAGGAACCTCGGCAGGTTCTACGCTCTCCGGGGATATGACCGTCACTAAGTTGGGAATAACGCCGGGATTTGACTTCGCTTCGTACCTGCGGCGCAGCGCGCAAGGCTCGGTGTTGCCTCAGACCAATCCTGTGCTGAACCGCATCCGCATGGATGTACAAATCGCGAGTACGCCGGAACTGGAGATGCAAACGGCTGTGGCCCGGCTCTCGGGTGACGCAGACTTGCGCTTACGAGGTACGGCCGCTAAGCCCGTGCTGCTCGGACGGGTGGATGTAGTCGA
>Ga0070765_100000255_pt1 | contig 32097 bp, 29 predicted proteins | sample HubBroMetageWFT5_FD_71516 | JGI IMG/M metagenome (GOLD analysis project Ga0070765, IMG submission 71516) | Warmed and freeze-thawed soil microbial communities from the Hubbard Brook experimental Forest, New Hampshire - Hubbard Brook CCASE Soil... | ecosystem: Environmental > Terrestrial > Soil...
TTCGCGTTGTAACTGATCGCCCAGGTGTCACCTCCCGATAGCGTGGGCAGGTTCATTTTCGAGAAGACGCCCGTCTCGGAGCTGTAGTCGATGATGTCAAAAGTGTTGCCGACTGTGGGGGTGAACCCGCTGACCAAATCGACAGTAAGCGTTCCACCCAGCGCAGCCGCTCCCGTAATATTAACGACGTCATACTCGGTGGCCGCCGTCGTCCCTCCCAGGTCGATAGCCACCGTGCCTGCTGTTTGCTTGTAGGTTCCGTTGATCGTCAGCTCGCCCACTTTTTTCGCGGCTGGACCCGCGCTCATGGTGCCACTGCCTGCCAGGGTGACGTTACCGTCCACCGTGCCAATTCCCATCATCGGGCCCCCGGTCACGTCGACGATCCCTGCCGCGGTAGCGCTCAGTACGCCGTTGACAATCGTCATCCCTCCCGTCTGTTTATAGGTCCCGCCACCACCCACGGCAAACGTGCTTCCAGCCGAAATCGAAATCGTGCCCTGGTCGGTGAAATTGCCGGCAGTGGCGAAATTCCGATTGCCCGCCAACGTGAACGTGCCCCTGATCCCGTTCGTGGCAAAGTTAGCCAGGGCCGAGGCGCCACCTTGATTGTCGATAATCTGCGAGCCTGTACCCGACAGCGTTATATTCGCCCCATTCGTCACAATGTTCGCGCCATCGAATCCCAGAGTTCCATCCACGTTGTATGTGCCGCCGGTAAGAGTTGTGCCGCTGAAATTTGTGAACTTGCCCGATATCGTCAATGTATCGCCCGTATCGACGGTGACCTTGCCCTCCAGGTTCCCAACGTTGTTCGTAAACCCCGCGCTACTGGCCTGAATAACCAGCGGAGTGCTATCGTTCGCGATAATCGATCCGGTATTTATCAGGCCCATGAAGCCGTTGCCGATATTTCCAGCACCCTCGATTGTGCTGCTGTTCGTCAGGACTTCTTGGCCTGTTGAGGCGCCCTCGATGATATTAGGTCCGCCTTTACCGAGGATTAGCAACCCGTTGCCAGTCAGGTCCACGTTGCCGCTGACGTAGAGAAAAGTGTCGGACCCAGCCGAAGAAAGGGTAATCGTGCCTGTATTCGTGATCGTTCCAGAAATAGTTGTCGTTCCGGTTTGGGTCACCACATAGGCTGCCTTGTTGTCCACACCGTTCAGCGTCGAATTCTTTAAGCTCTCGATAGTCCCGCCCTTCAACGTACCGCCCGTGATGGTCGCACCTTCTAATTCCGCCGAGCCGCCCGTATTCATCCAAATCGTTCCGCCCGTATTCGTAATCGTGCCGGTGAGCTGCAAGATTCCATTATGTGAGGCTTCCAGCGTGCCGGTGTTGGTGGTTCCACCATTAGGATTAATTTGCAACGTGGCGGCTACGTTCACGTCGATGGTACCCGAATTCACCAAAGTCAAATTGTTGTTGCCGATGACGCCCGCGCCCTGAATGGTTTCCTGGTTGGTGAACGTGCCTCCGCCAAGAATCATATTGTCGGCATTCTTTGACATGTTGAGCGTTCCGCTTCCGCTCAGAGTGGTGCTTCCGGCAATCACCAGCTCGGTTGTGCCGCCCGTCGAGTTCATATTGATTTTGCCGGCATTGCTGATGGTCGCGCCGCTTACAGTGAGGTCCAATCCGTTGCCGATGTTCAGCGTATCGGTGGCCAAGCCGAGGGTCAGGTTGGCTGTAGTTCCGTTGATGTCGAGCGTCACCGCTGAACTCGCTGTGCTGATGCACGTATTATCGTTGTTCGGAATCCCCGCACTCCAATTGCCGGCCACGCTCCAGTTGCCTGCGCTGCCACCTTGCCAGTTCGTGGCGCATTGAGCGAATGCCGAAAGCGGGCACGCGAAGAGCGCAACAACTGCCGCGAAAATCATTCGCCGGCGCCGTATCTCTCCGATCAAATCATATTTTCTGGAAAAGAATGATGCGTGCATGGCAGCCTCCTCAAATTGGCTTGCGACAGTCCCACCGAGTTTCGTGGTCAGAAGCTTCGATCGTCTACCTTGGGTAAGCGTGGCTATATTGAAGTGCTAACGAAGGGTATTTCACGGAACGATTATCCATGTCAAGCTGGGAATGATAATTGCCATAGTAATAGTTCGCCTATTACTAGCTCACCATCTGTCGAGCGGGAATCCAGAATGGTGAAAGCGCCAGGCTATCTGTTGGGAGGGAATCGTTCGACACAATTCTGGATCAGGCGATCCCGCAACATGGGCACCACGGGCACATCTTAGAGTGCGATAAGAGCCAAGCCAACGAACCGAGACGATTAGGGCTGCAACTTTGTCTGATTAGGGGCGGCCAGGGTTGATCGAATCCAGTCCGCGCAGTACCGACTGCTCGTCAGGACTCAACCCGCGCATGAACTGCGGATCATTCAACGCCGCTTGCCGGTCTGCCGGGCTCATTCCCTGCAGCGTGTGCAAACGCCCTGTCACGATCTGCTTCCGTTGCGGAGACATGCCCTGCCACTTCGGCAGAAGGTTGTTCTGCACGTACTGGCGCTGCTGAGGCGACATACGCTGCCAGGTACGCGCGCGATCATTCATCGCATTGCGTTCCGTGGGCGACAGATTGTTCCACTTCTGCAGATTATTTCGGATCTGGGCCTGTTGTTGTGGCGGAAGACTTCTGAAGCGGTCATTGTTCTGCATATAACGCTGTTGTTCTTGGGGTGACATCTCTCGCAGATTCCGCTGAACGCCCGGGGACAAGTTCCTCACGCCGTTTTCGCGGTTAGCGTTCGCTGCCGGATTAGCTGCATTGTTGGGACGCTGAACACTTTGCGGCGGACGCGCGTTAAATCCCGGGCGGTATGCCCCGGGTCGTTGTCCCCCGGGCCGCGCATTCGGACGCGCCGGAGCCGCTTGGCGCGGTGCCGCTCGCATGCTTGGCGCGTGCGAAGGGGCACCGCCACCGTGCTGCCTTTGCGCCAAGGCGGGCTGCGCCGCAAGCCCCATCAAAAGAGCCAGCCCGCAAATGATTCTCAGGCGCTTCATCTCTCCGCCATTACTCCTGTTGTTGCTGCTGCTGATCGTTCTGCTGATCTGGTTGTGGCGCCGGCTGCTCGTCCGCGGGGACTTCGTCCAGCGCGTCGAACTTGCTCAGCACGTCGTAATTTTCCAGCACGTCCAGATTCTTGATCACCTGAAATTGCTGTTGCTCGTTTTGCGCACTGCCAGCCAGGCCGGAGTTATCTTGCGGCAGGCGCGTGATCCAGACGCTTACCGCCAGCAGCAAAGCCATGGCCATGGCCAGACGCGGCTGTGGAACAAACCAGCGGAACCACCGAGGTCGCGGCTCTTCGGCAATTCGCGCGCGCATGCGGGCGTCAAAGCCCAGCGAGGGCTGGACGATAGGCACCTCGTCCAGCACACTCCACAACGTGCGCAGTTCCTCCGCTCGCGTGCGACAAGCCACGCAAATCGCCAGGTGCTCTTCCACCTCGTGGCGGTCCGCCGAACTCGACCGGCGATCCAGGTACGGAATCAGTTCTTTTGATACGTCTTCGCATTTCATGATGGGCTTCCCTCTCGGCGTGGAGCGCTGGCGTTAACAAGCGGCGCCAACTGCACACGCAGCGTCTCGTAGGCGCGAAATAACAGGGATTTCAACGCGCTTTCCGAGCATTCTAAAATTCTTGCAATCTCCGCGTAATCCATTTCTTCGTACTTATGCAGCAAAACCGCGACGCGTTGCTTTTCCGGCAGCTCCGAAATTACTTTGCGGATGTAATCTGCGCGGTCGCGTTCGATCATGTGTTCATCAATCCGCATTTCCGGTGCCGGCAACTGCATTGGCGCGGCATCTTCATCCGGCGAAGAAGCTGCGTCGATCGACACGTCCTTCAGGCGATGCCGGTTATCCCGCACCGAATTCAGCGCCAAGTTCGTCGCGATGCGAAACAACCATGTGGTGAACTTCGCGCTGGGAGAATACTGCTTGCGGGCCCGGTAAACTCTGAGGAAAACTTCTTGCGCCAAGTCCTCGGCCGTCGCCGTATCTCTCACCATGCGATAGAGGAAGTTGACCAAGGGCGTGCGATACTTCTGCAGTAGAAGGTCAAAGGACGCATCGTCCCCAGCCTTCACGTCCAGCATCAATTGGACGTCAGACCTGGTCATGGCCTCCACATTGTATCTAACACCTGTAGCCACTTAAAGTTGCAGCGGTGACAAATGTGTCCAAATGGAAGGTTTTCCGGGCCTCTAAACCCCGCTTCGAGAAAAGAGTTGCTGAATCTAAGCGGCTTAGCTATCTCAAATCAAACGTGGAAGAGGTACTTAAGCCCTAAGAGGATAGCGACTCCGAGGAAAACCAACAGCGGCATACCCGGCCCGGGCTCCCGGTTCACTTCCGGAATCAAATCCGAAGCCGCCACGTAAAGCGTAACGCCCGCCGAAAACGGCAGCGCTTCAGCCACCACATTACCCAACGCAAACATCAGCGCCATCCCGAGCAGCGTTGCGCCACCCAATATTGCCGATGACAAAAACGCCGCCCGCCTGCTCTGCCCGCTGGCCAGCATCAGCGACGCCACTGTAAATCCCTCCGGCAACTTATGCAGAAATATCGCCAGAAAAATTACCACTCCGAGCGAGGTGGAAACGAGAAGGCCGGACGCAATCGCCACGCCGTCGAAAAAAGTGTGGATCACCAGGCCCAGCAGCGCGGCATAACTGGCATGCGCGTGCGACATCTGCTCGGTATGCGTCTCTTCGCCAAAATGAAAGTGTGGCGCGACGGTGTGCTCAAAAAAATGCACCACAAAGTACCCCGCCAGGACGAAAATAAAAACGGAATTCGTTCGGTGGAAAAATATCGAGCCGTTTTCGCCCTGCAGCTTCAGCGATTCGGGAATCATTTCGAGCACCGCTGTAGCCAACATGAACCCGGCGCCCAGCGCGATGAAATATTTCAGATAACGGCGCAGCGATTTCGCCCGCGCAATCAGCGACCCGCCCACCACATTCGCCCCAGCCGCCGTAATTCCCAGTAGCAGAGCGAGCAGCATGCGGTTTGAGTTGGCGGAAAACATCGTGTTAGCTCGAGTGGCGGAACAAAATCACATCGCCATCCTGCACGATGTACTCTTTCCCTTCGAGCTTCACCTGCGCGCGTTCCTTGGCCACTGCAAAACCGCCCGCGTTCAACAGATTTTCCCAATTCACCACTTCAGCTTTGATGAATCCGCGTTCGATGTCGCTGTGAATCGCGCCGGCGGCCTGCTGTGCGTTCATTCCGCGCTCGATTGTCCAAGCGCGGCACTCTGGCTCGCCGCAAGTGAGGAATGAAATCAATCCTAGCAGCCGGTAACTCGCTTGAATCAACCGGTCGCGTCCCGATTCCGCCAATCCATAAGCCTTCATCATTTCCGCGGCTTCCGCGTCCGGCAGTTCAGAAAGTTCGGCTTCGATCTTGCCGCAGAAAGGCACCACGGCGGTATGAGGCTTGGTCGTCAACTTCTCCAAATGATACTTTTCGACCACACGATCGATGTCCGCGGCTTCGTCGTCGCCGAGATTCAGCACATAAAGCATCGGCTTTCGCGTGAGAAATTCAAAACTGCTGAGCATTTTCTTCTCTTCAGGCTTGAACTCAAGTTCGCGCAAAGGCGTTTCGCTTTCAAGCGCTTTGCGGCAACGAGTCAAAAGCTGCAGCTCGCTTTCGAGCACAGTTTCTTTCTTCTTCTTCAAGTCTTTTTCTACGCGCTCGATTCGCTTGGATGTTTGTTCCAGGTCGTTCAGCATCAGCTCGATTTCAACGCTCTCGATATCGCGCAAAGCGTCGAGCGAGCCTCCTTCGTGCGGCACCGCCGGATTCTCAAACAGCCGCACCACGTGCGCCAGCGCATCGGCTTCACGCAGCGGCACAAGCGATGCGGAATTTTTCTCGCGGTCCTTTTGCAGACCGCCCACATCCACATATTCAATCGTCGCGAACGTGATTTTCTTGGGCTTAAAAATCTCCGAAAGCTTCACTACGCGCGCATCCGGCACTCGAGCAATCCCCACATGCGCTTGATTCGGCGAACTACGTGCCTCCACACGCGCACGGGTGAGAATCCGGAACAAACTAGTCTTCCCTACTTGCGGCAGTCCAATAATTCCAGTTTTCATAAGCCGACGATAGTAACACACACGATTGCGTCGAACTGTTTCCGTGGAACTATACTAACGATATGTTCAAGATCGCCCTGATCTTCATCGCGCTGACAGGATTTTCTGCTCAAGCTGCGGCCCAGCAGAGCGATTCGTCAGGCCAAAGAGAAAAGCAAAGATCCCGCAGCGTTCCCGGCGTGGCTCCCGCAAGAGCCCGCGTTCGACAAGTTCCGCGACAGTCCCGAATTCCGCGCTCCCGCTGTCACGGCTCAAACCATGCGTTGATCGGCTGTCGCGTGGATCGTTTGCCGACGAAGCGGGATTGGACGAACGAAAGAAGGCTCTCCGTGTTTCGTGCGGCGAATTGTCCGGGTGAACGCGGTAGGAGTATCCTGTTGCGTAGGCATGAACGAAAATATTGTACTTCCGTTCGATCACAAAAAGGCGCACGCGCATCTTTCGCAGGCCGATAAGCGCCTGGGCAAATTGATTGCCGACATCGGCGAGTTCGCTTTCAAGCTGGACGAATGTGACAGTGTGTACGAATCGCTGCTCGAAGCCATCACGCATCAGAGCATCTCGGGAAAAGCTGCCGCCACGATATACGCTCGCGTAAAAGCGCTAGGCAAAGACGGCGGATGTCCCACGCCGGCAGAAATTCTCGCTGCTTCACCACAATCGCTACGCGAAGCAGGACTGTCCGCTGCGAAAGCGCTCGCCATGAAGGACCTCGCGCAGAAGACGATCGACGGCGTGGTCCCCTCGCTGGAAGCAGCGCACAAAATGTCAGACGAAGAATTGGTGGAACGTCTGATCTCCGTTCGCGGGATCGGCGCGTGGACCGTAGAGATGTTCTTGATCTTCCGGCTAGGACGCCCTGACGTACTCCCGATTCACGATTACGGAGTGCAAAAAGGTTTCGCGATTCTGTACCGCAAGAAAGCGATACCCAAGCCCCGCGAGCTCGCCGCCTTTGGAGAACGCTGGCGTCCGTATCGCACCGTTGCGAGCTGGTACATGTGGCGGGCGGTCACACGCGCGGGCAAAAATGCCAGAAAAATCACGAAAAACACCGGCAAGAATACCCCCAAGAAAAAGACAACCAAGAAGAACAGTCCTAAGAAGCGTGCTGTCCGCAAGAAACGGGATAGATAGCTCACCGGTTTAGGAATTACATCGTTTGAAGTATTCGCGATCCTTCGACAATCAATTCGTTGCAAGCCTCGTCATCTCTCGTACGGTCAAAAACAGCGCCGCGAAACCAATCAACAACACGGAACCTTCCAAATTCACCGAAATTCTGTGCAGGCGATTAAACTCGACGCGCAGCGGATCATCTGCCGGTGTAGCCGCCACCGAACCCATCTGCGTTCGCAACGACGCCAGCTTCGGCGTCACAAGTTGCTGCGATGCGAGCGTAAGCAACAACATCAGTACCACACCAATCACCGCCGGCCGAATAAGGCCCTTCAACGACTGCGCAAGCGCTACCGATGCAAACATGTAGAGCACCGCCGCAACCACGCCCAGCATATGCAGCCGCCCGAGCGTAAATTGCACCACCGCACCCGCCTGATCGGGATTTGAAAGCGTACGAAACGCTCCCGGCGCAACCGCCGCGCTAAAATAAAAGATGGAACCCACCCAAGTGCCCAACGCGAATATCTGTATGAACCGCAAAATATTAGTCATCGCTGGAGCCCGGCCTCCATCAGAATTCTCACCATCCTATGCCGAGACGCAAGCCAAGACTATCACGCCACGTATTAAACGCTGGCCTTTTGCACGACGGCGAGCTTCGTTTCTGTTGCCACTTATTCTTCAATTGAGTAAACTCCCGCCGTTCGCGAAATAATCTTTGCCCAATGTCGCATCAGCGAGAGCCTAAACATGAAACCTAAATTCGGATGGATCGCTGCGGTTGCGCTGATCATGATGTTGGGCAGCGTCACTTTCTTTTTGTCAGCACGGTCCGTAGCCGCAACTTCTTCTCAAAGTGGGGGGATTTCTGTAACTCTCGGCGTCGGTCAACAGCCCGGAGCGCCCTATACAGTCAGCTGTGAATCCAAATCTTCGCGCCGCACCTATTGTGTCGCTGACACCCGCGGCGGAGCTACTGTTCAGCAGCGATTTCCGGGCAGCGCTCCATGCATTTTCGGAAACACTTGGGGAGCTGATGGCGAAGGTATTTGGGTGCAGGGCGGCTGCCGCGCAACATTCATCGTGAACCCTTACAACGGTGGACCGTGGTGGTGGGAACCCGGCACGGGTCACCGGCCACCCAGCCAGGGCATTCCAAGCCGCGGCGCTTGTTTCTTCAAGGAAAAATATTACCGTGGCGAGTATTTTTGCATGACCCGCGGCTCCAGCTTCAATCTGGTACCTCCAGGCTTCAACGACGCGATTAGCTCGATCAAGGTCTATGGACGAGTTTCGATTGCCATCTACAAAAATTCCAACTTTCAGGGCGACAATGCCACTTTCAGCAGTAGCGTTCCGGACCTTGCCGCGTGGAAATTGCCCAGCGATAGGTCGCGCAACTGGAACAACAAGATCAGCTCAGTCCAGGTGAACTAGGGCTCATTTGATGTTCCTGGCCGGCTTTGCGAGCATTGATCTGTGTAGAGGTACGTAAGTCGAAAACGCAAACAACCTTTTGAACACATCTGTACCCTTCGCCTTTTCACTTCGTCCAACGATTGATGGTAAAACTTATATGTGGGGTAGTGGTGGGCGACCAAGGACTTGAACCTTGGACCTCTCCCGTGTGAGGGGAGCGCTCTAACCACTGAGCTAGTCGCCCGCAAGTACTAACTTTTTGTAGCAGAAGGCCACGCGAATTGCAATCAACGACGACAGCCGCCAGCACTCGACTCGCCGGACTCCTGCGCTCGATCTCAGGAGTGGTGAAAGGCAAAGAAGACGTCATCCAACTCGCGCTCACCACGCTTCTCGCGCGCGGCCACTTGCTGATCGAAGATGTTCCCGGCGTCGGCAAGACGACTTTGGCACAAGCGCTGGCGCGTTCTTTCGATTGCTCGTTCCAGCGCATCCAGTTCACCTCGGACATGCTTCCGAGCGACGTAATCGGCGTCAGCGTATTCAATCCCGCCACGCAAGGATTCGAGTTCAAACCCGGCCCCATATTCGCGAATATTATCGTCGCGGACGAAATCAACCGCACCACGCCGAAAACGCAATCCGCTCTGCTGGAAGCGATGAACGAATCGCAAATCACGGTGGATAATCACACGCATCCGCTGCCCAAACCGTTTCTGGTACTGGCCACGCAGAACCCGATTGAACATCACGGAACGTACCCGCTTCCCGAATCGCAGCTAGACCGTTTTCTGATGCGCATTCGCATGGGCTATCCTTCGCGCGCGAGCGAAAAGGAAATCATTCGCAACAATTCAGGGGTCGCCCCCGTGGACAAAATCTCAGCACTGATGGACGCAGCCGACGTGATCGCCATGCAAGACACCGTCTCGCACGTCAAAGTGGAAGAGAGCCTGCTGGACTACTCGCTGGAAATTGTCGAGCGTACGCGGCAAACCGAACAATTGAGCCTGGGCGTCAGCCCGCGCGGCGCCGTGATGTTGCATCGCGCAGCGCAAGCGCGGGCCTTCTTGGAAGGCCGCGATTATTGTTTGCCCGACGATTTCAAGCGCCTCGTGGTCCCCGTTTTCGCGCATCGCGTGGTCGTCAGCTCGCGCTACGTCTCCACCCAGAAAAAATCCGAGCAGGCCGAAACGATTCTGGGCGAAATCATGGAAACCACGCGCGTTCCGCTATAAAAGGCGTGGCGAACGCGTCCGGAGTTCGCAGCGCCGGCGTCTCGCCGCCTGTTTTTGGCTTGCAGCCCGTGCGCAGGTATCAAAAAACGAGCGCGTTGCAATAAAACTCTCGAGGCTTATGCAGATAGCAGAACCGGGCTCATTGGCAGCACGCTGGTGGCGCGGGGTTGACCGTCCCGGCTGGCGCAACTTCGGCATCGCCATGCTGGTGCTATCCGCCGCATTGGTCACTGCGCTTTTTTCCGCTGCGGCTGCCCAGGAAGGCCGCGTCGGAGTTGCGGCGGTTACCACAGTAATTTCGCTCGCCTTGGCTGGGTGGGTCGCAATCGTAATTGTTCCGCGGCTCGCGCGGCGCACCAGCCTTCGCTGGATCGTTTATCAAGTTGATTACCGGCTCACGCGCGAAGGAATCGTTTACCTCGTTGCCGTCTTCATTCTCGTTCTTGCCGCGGTAAATACCGGAAATAATCTGCTGTTTATGATCTTGGCCTGCTCGCTCGCAGGGATTTTAATTTCAGGAGTACTCTCTCGCGTCGTCCTCACCGGACTTGACCTGAAATTTGACATGCCCGAGCATATTTTCGCCGAGCAGCCGGTCCTCGCGGAATTGGAATTGCGCAATGAAAAGCAAGCGTGGCCCTCCTTCTCTTTGCGGGTCACCGGCGAAAATAAAAAAAACGCCGCTGAAGTTCTTACGCGACCAGTTTTCTTTCCTTACATCTCGCGCCAGGGCTCTGCCCGGCAAAAGGTTGAACTGACCTTTCCTCGGCGCGGCGTGTATCGGCAAGATGCGTTCAGCATTCGCACGCGCTTCCCTTTCGGCTTCTTCGAAAAAAGCCGCCAGGTCAATTCGCAACTTGAAATCGTGGTATATCCGCGCGTTTCACCAACAGACCATTTCTACGAAGTCCTTCCGCTTCTCAGCGGAGAAATGGCCAGCCATTTTCGCGGACGCGGCCACGAGCTGCATTCGCTGCGAAACTATCTGCACACCGATAGCGCCCGCTTCGTGGACTGGAAAGTCACGGCAAAAGCCGGCCGATTGATGGTTCGCGAATTTGCCCGCGAAGACGAGCGCCGTGTGATCCTCGTCCTGGATCCTTTCGTCGGCCTTCCGGACCCGGCGTTAGGGCCGGGCGCAATCGCGGGACACGCTGAACGATTCGAACGTGCCGTCACCATGGCCGCCTGCATCGCATGGCACTTCAACGAAATTAATTCCGTGCTTCAGTTTCGTACGCATCGCTTCACTAGCTCGATGGCTCCAGCCGCCGAAATTATCTACGACACTCTGCGCGAACTCGCCACGCTGAAAGCCGAAGACTCCGCCGTTGGCGGCACATTCCTCGACGACCTCGCCACCGAGCACGAAATCTTCAAAATCATCATCACCAGCCGTTCGCAACGCTCAATTCCCACCGCCCTGTGGTCCTCGTCCTATTTCCTCTTCATCGACTCCTTATAAGCTTCGCCCCCACTTGATCTGTCATCCCGAGCGCAACCCGGGATCTGTTCTTTGCTCCCGCACTACGGATTCCTGAACCATCACAGAATCGTGCGAGAATATCTCGCGCATGAAAACAAATCTTCCGTCGGCGCAGCTTAAAACTCTTCAAAAGCGTTTGCTGCGCTGGTTTCGCGCCCACAAGCGCGACCTTCCCTGGCGTGCCAGCCGCGATCCATATCGCATATGGGTAGCCGAAGTAATGCTGCAGCAAACGCGCATCGCCGCCGCAATGCCCTACTACGATCGCTTCCTGAAAAATCTGCCGGATGTCGAGTCACTCGCTAGAGCGCCAATTGCCGAGGTCTTAAAACTCTGGTCCGGCCTCGGCTACTACAGCCGCGCAAGCAATCTGCACCGAGCGGCGAAAGCAATCGTCGCGCAGCACCACGGAAAATTTCCGCGCACTCTCGACGAAGCGTTAGAACTTCCCGGAATTGGCACATACACGGCGGCGGCGGTGTTAAGCATCACCTACGACGTTCCGCTCGGCGTTGTCGATGGCAATGTCGCGCGTGTTTTAGCACGGTTGCGCGCCATCCGAGGCGACCTGCGCGAGCCCCGTCGTTGGCGCGAATTGGCAAACACCGCGCAACACTGGCTCGCTCGCGATTCGCCCGGCAATTGGAACCAAGCGCTGATGGAATTAGGCGAAGTAATCTGCACGCCGCAAATTCCGCGATGCACAATTTGTCCAGTATCGAAATGGTGCCACGCGTACAAACTCGGCTTGACCGAGAGAATACCGGCGCCTCGTATTAAACGTGCCACCGAACACATAAAAATCGCCGCCGCAATTCTTCGCGACTCGCTCGGCCGCACCATCCTGGTGAAAGATCCCGGCGCGCATGACCACGTGCTCTTCTCCCGCATGTGGCAATTCCCCGCCATACAAGTTGCGCACGATCCAGAAACCGAATTGAAAGCACACCTTCGCCTAACGCTAGGCATCGACAGCATTGCGCTACAAGAACTTCCAGCCGCCCGGCACGGCGTCACGTTCCGCAGCATCACGCTGCTCCCGTTCCTGGCGCACGTCGAACAGCTTCCCAAACTCAAGCGTACCCGCATCCTGGCCCTCAAAAATTTGAGCCGCGTCCCCATATCAAACGCCACTCGCAAAATCGCCGCATCTCTGGGAAAGGCTTCAATGTAGCGCCTGCGGCAGGCGGGCCGCGGCCTTTTACCCTCACTCCTCGAAGGGCAGCGCGGAAGCCTTTCACTCCAACCTGCTGAACTCTTAGCAGCTATACCGCGGTACGGTTATTTCCCCGCTATCGCCTCCCTTCAATCCACCCTCATTCGAACCCCCAGGTGCTAGCATCGTATTAGGACCATGAATTCCACTGCATCAACGACAGCCAGCGCGCCGCCGCTTCCAGCTGTACAACGTTACTTCGAAGTGTCCCTGTTTCTGCTCGTATCCACCGGCATCCTGGCCGTAGTGCTCACTGGCAAACTCGATCCAATCTCGCTATTCGTCCCGCTGATCGCGCTGGGCTATAAAGGTTTCCGCATCTGGCGCGGATGCGGGCCTGAGATTTCCGCGCGCACCGCCACCTGGCTAGTCCTGGCCTACTTCCTGTTTTTTCCGCTCGATCTCTGGATTTTTTCGCGAAGCCTGTCCGCGGGCGCGCCGAACCCCGCGTTGTACGCGGCATTGCTCGCCGCCATACATTTAATGCTTTTCGCCGCGCTAGTTCGCCTTTACTCCGCGCGAACGAATCGCGATTTCGCGTTCCTCGCGGTCCTGGCATTCACGTGCATGCTCGCGTCCGCAATTTTGACGGTCGAGACGAGCTTCCTCATCACACTCACAATTTTCCTCGCCTTAGCCGTCTCCACTTTCGTCGCGTTGGAAATCCGGCGTAGCGCTACCGGAGCGGTGTCACCTCCTTTCGAACCGGGCTCGGCCATGGCGAATCAGCTTAATCGAGCTCTCGGACTCACCTCCGTTCTGGTGGCAGTCAGCGCACTAGTCATCGGTGGTTTTTTCTTTTTTCTGATTCCACGTTTCACCACCGGCTACTTGAGCGCTCTGAATCTGCAACCCAGCCTGATGACCGGCTTCAGTGACAACGTCACCCTGGGCGAAATCGGGCAAATAAAACAAAGTTCCGCCGTCGTGATGCGCATACATGTGGAAGGAGACCCTGGCCGTGCTTCGGACGTTCACTGGCGCGGCATCGTGCTCACCAATTTCGACGGCAAGCGCTGGTTCACTCCCACGCACGATCAAATAGTTCTCTCGCCTAGTCCAGACGGCGAATTTCGTTTTGCGGGCCTCCCGCTTTCCAACAGTAATTCTCGCGCTCTTAGCTATACGGTGTTGATGGAGCCCGTGGCCACCGACGCGGTCTTCGTCGCACCGCACCTAGAAGCCTTGCGCGGTAGATTTACCAACGATTCTGAGCGTGCCGGCGTGTTCCAACAGCGCGGCTATCTGCTCGTTGACAGAACCGGCTCCCTCTCCAACCCTTTTCACAACGAGACGAAGGTGCGTTACGAGGGTTACTCGCTGCTTCCAGCAATCCCGCCAGCCGAGTTACGCAAAACCTCCGATGCTTTTCCTGACGAAATTCAGGGCCTTTATCTCCAGCTTCCGGAGCTCGACCCGCGCATCAAACAGCTCGCCCAAAAAATTACGGAAAATTCTCACAACGAGTACGATCGCGCTGCGAATATTGAGCGCTATCTGAAAACCCATTACGCCTACACGCTCGACCTCACCAGCCCCCAGACCAACGATCCGCTCGCCTATTTCCTTTTCACCCGCCGCGCCGGACATTGCGAATATTTTGCCGCCGCCATGACCGTCATGCTGCGCGATTTGGGAATCCCTGCGCGTTACGTCGGCGGATTTTTGCCTGGTGAATACAACGACCTCGGCGGCGACTACATCATCCGCGCCAGCGACGCTCACACTTGGGTCGAAGCCTATTTCCCCGGTTACGGCTGGATCACTTTCGATCCCACTCCGCCGGGAAATGGAAAACGAAACACATTTCTCTCGCGGCTCGCCCTCTATTGGGACTGGTTTCAATTTGCCTGGAGCGAATGGGTCGTCAATTACGATTTCGTCCATCAAGTCAGCCTCGCGCGCAACGTCCAGAATACTTCACGCAACTGGGGCGACCACGCGCAGCACTACTATCGCGAAAAACAACGTCAAGCCATTCGCATCCTGATGGCGCTAGACCGGCGCACCGAAGCCTCGCCGTATTTTCTTCCCAGCGTTCTCATATTTTTAATTGCCTTGCTGATTTACCTGCGCGGCCGTCCGCTGATCGGCCACTTGATCGCCCGCTGGCGCGTCCGTGCGCGTCGTGGCGGAAATTTGACCGCCTCGCTCGCGTCTCTCGAATATCGCGAAATGCTCCGCCTCCTTGAAAAACGCGGCTGGAAGAAGGCCCCCTCGCAAACCCCGCTCGAATTCGCATCAGCCATCCCGGCAGCTGACATCGCCGCCCCGGTCGCCCAACTCACCGAGCTTTACCAGTCCGCCCGCTTCGGCAACCATCCCACCCCCATCGCTCAAATGTCCACGTTGCTGCGGACAATCCGCGATTCCCTCCGCGCACCCAGCAAATCAAGCGGTTAAATTGCAAGCCGTTAACGGCCTTCACCTGTTCGTTCGCGCCGTTGTCCTCCATGATAGAATGACGTGTTTCTACGCCACCCGAAGGACCGCACTGAATGCCGAAGGTCGGATTCGTAAGCCTGGGATGCCCGAAGAACCTCGTGGACAGCGAGGTGATGATGGGTATTCTCGCCCGCTCAGGTTTCGAAATCACGCCGCGCGCCGGTGACGCCGACGTCCTCGTGGTGAACACGTGCAGCTTCATCGCTCCGGCGCAGCAGGAATCCGTCCAATCCATCCTCGAAATGGCCGAGTATAAAAAATTCGGGCGCGCGCAGAAATTAATCGTGGCCGGATGCATGGTGGAACGCTATCGCGACGAAATCCGCGAACAAATTCCTGAAGTGGACGCCGTTATCGGCACCGGCGAAATCGAAAAGATCCTGGAAGCTTGCGAAGGCAGCTTGCGCAACGACGGGGAACGCGCGCAGTCGCCCACCTACCTTTATCACGATCTGACGCCGCGCATTCTCGCTACTCCGCGCCACACCGCCTACATAAAAATTAACGAAGGCTGCGACCATCCGTGCACTTTCTGCGTGATCCCGCAGCTTCGCGGAAAATTCCGCAGCCGCCGTTTTGAATCAGTTGTGCGCGAAGCGGGAAATCTTGCCGCTGCGGGCGTGCGCGAAATTTCTCTCATCGGCCAGGACACCACTTTCTACGGCGAAGATCTTGGCCTACGCGATGGCCTCGCCATTCTCCTAGAACGCCTAGCGCAAGTGGAAGATTTGCACTGGATTCGCTTTCTCTATTGCTATCCGAATCGCATCACGCCGCGCCTGCTCGACACTATCGCCGCACATCCGCGACTGGCAAAATATCTCGACGTGCCGCTGCAGCACGCCAGTCGCAACGTTCTCGCGCGCATGAAGCGTGGCTCGAATGGCGACGCATTCTTGAAAATGCTCGAAAAAGCGCGTAAAGCCATCCCCGGCGTTTCGATTCGCACGTCTTTCATCGTGGGCTTCCCCGGCGAAACCGAAAATGATTTTCGTGAGCTCTGCGATTTCGTGCGCGCCGCCGAGTTCGATTGGATGGGCGTTTTCGCGTATTCCGACGAAGACAAATCCCAAAGCTTCGCGCTCGATCGCAAAGTTGACGAAAAAACGATCGCGCGCCGCCGCGACACGCTGATGTCCATCCAGAAAAAAATCTCCGCGCGCAAACTAAAAAAACACATAGGCCGGCAATTGCAAGTCTTGCTGGAAGGCCCGTCGAAAGATACCGACCTCGTTTGGGAAGCGCGTCTGCAAGGCATGGCGCCCGACATCGACGGCAAAGTTTACGTCACAGAATTTGAAGGTGTGAATGACGCCGCCGATCTCCCCGCCCCCGGCTCTCTAGCCACCATCGAGATCACCGAAGCCAAGGATTACGACTTGATCGGCCGCGTCACAAATTTCGAGTCCCCGCGCGCCAATCGGGACGTTCCCACGCCGGCGCCGACCCTCTTCCCCATCCTAGCCTGAAGCTTGCAAAACCATAGTTGTCACGGCCTATCTGGCTCCAAGGTTTAAATGTAGCGCCGGTCTTCCGCCCGGCATCCTTCTTTTGAATTTTATATCGCCCTCCATCCTCAATCCCGCACATACTCACTTCAATTCTATTCGTGTTAGTCTAATCCTCGTACGCCCGTGAAATACCATTGCCCAATCTGCCGCAAACCCACAGACGCCGAAGCGAACGCCGACTTCCCCTTCTGCGGCGAGCGCTGCAAACTGCTCGACCTCGGCGCCTGGGCCAGCGAAAAATACGTAATCAGCGAGCCCGTAATCGACGAATCCTCCTCAGAAAATTCCAACCAAGAAGCGGATGACGAACGAAACTGAGCGCTCGCCAGCTGACGATGAAACGCCGCTAACGTCCACACCATCGTCTGCATCTACTGAAAGCACGCAACGCAAACCGCGTTTCGCCATCTTCATAGCGACAGCCGCCGGCCTCGGCGACCTTCCGAAAGCTCCCGGAACTTGGGGCTCGCTGGGTGGCCTTGTGTTATTTGTTATGCCGGCGTGTATATATTTCGGGCCAGACGCTTCGTTCATAGCGCGTAATGCTGATGTTGGCGATTTCTTTTTTAACGTTTCGTCTGGGTACTTCAACAAAATCGTGTGGGGATATGCAGCCATACTTCTCGTCGTTTCGGCGATTGGCGTCTGGGCTGCCACGCGCGCAGCTGAATTCTGGCAGCAAAAAGATCCGAGCCGCGTTGTTATTGATGAAGTATCCGGTCAGCTTTTGACTATGCTGTTCGGTTGCAGTGTTCCGGTCTGGTGGAGAGTGCCGGAACTTCGTTATGCCAAGTTGGCCCCTGGGTCCGTCATCTTGCGCTCCGCGCTTAACTGGAAATATTTGCTGCTGGGTTTTATACTTTTTCGTGTCTTCGATATTTGGAAGCCTTTTCCAGCGCGCCAAGCTGAATCATTACCAGGCGGCTGGGGTATCATGGCTGATGACTGGATTGCGGGGATTTGCGCCGGTCTAGGTCTATGGATTGCAAGAGCGCTCGGTCTATGAGAACGCACTCATTCCTCCACGCTCGGTCGTTCCGCTCGCCCTGACGAAGGAAGCGAGCGCAGCGAGGAACCTGTTCTTTGCAATGGAGCCTGATCGCTGAGGCCGCACAAATGGAAAACAGCCTTGAAAACAATCGGCAATCCGAGAATTGAAGCCGTAAAACCGCCCGCCGCATTACCCGGCGGAGAAGTTTCCATCCAAGGCAGCGGCTTCGGCACGCGCAACCACACGCGCCCGCAGGTGCAGTTCGGCTTGGCGGAAGGCAGCCTGGTGTTAGCCGCAGAAAATTTGCTGATCGCGCGCGTCCCCGAGGGAGCAGCCGGAGGCGCAGTACGCGTGCGCATGGGCAGCATCGAAAGCGCTCCGTTCCCGATGTCGCTGGGCATGCAAGTTGCCGACAATCTCCACCCCGTCGCAAGTCCGGCAGTCGACGCGGACGGAAATGTTTACGTCACCTTCAGCGGCCAGCGCGGACAAAAAGTTCCCGTCTCGCTTTACCGCATCACTTCCAACCACACAGTGAAGCCTTTCATCACCGAGATGATGAACCCCACCGGCCTGGCCATTCATCCTGACGGCCATCTCTTCGTTTCCTGCCGTAACGATGGCACTGTTCATCGCGTCTCGCCCGATGGCCGCTCGATGCAGTGGATTGAAGGCATGGGCATCGCCACCGGTCTTGCATTCGACAAAGCCGGCAGCCTCTACGTCGGCGACCGCAGCGGGACAATTTTCAAAATCGCGCCCGATCGCGAAATTTTTGTTTTCGCCACGCTCGAGCCGTCTCTTTCTGCGTATCACCTTGCATTTAGTCCCGCGGGCGAGCTTTTCGTTACTGGGCCAACGACCTCGAGTTACGACCGCGTATATCGTATTAATCCCGCCGGCGAAGTCACCACATTTTTTCGCGGCTTGGGACGTCCGCAGGGTCTCGCCTTCGATCGCCGCGGCAATCTTTACGTGGCCGGATCGCTCGGAGGTAAACGCGGTATCGTGCGCCTCACTGCGCAAGCCGAAGCCGAGCTCGTTCTCAGCGGAAGCAATATTGTAGGCCTAGCTCTTTTGCCTTCGCATCGAGCCATGATCACTACCAACAACGCCTTGTATTCCCTCGATTGGGAGGTTGAAGGCCTCCCTCTTAGCGACTAGCTCAGCAGCAGCGCCGCCATCTTGCCTTCTGGTTTCATTCCGGTTCAAGTAGCGCCGTCATCTTGCCGGGTCTTTTTCTTTCTTGGATCGAGCAGCGTCGGTGGCTGCCGCCTCTGTTTCTGTTCAGGTGACTGTGTCATTTCCTTGCGCCCGGGTACGTCATCAAGTAAAACAGGTTCTGATGAAAGCCGAAATCATCGCCGTCGGTTCCGAATTGCTCACACCGTACCGCCTCGATACAAATTCGCTCTATCTGACCGGCGAGTTGAACAAGCTCGGCATCCGCGTAATTCACAAAGCAGTGGTGGGCGACTCGCGGGATGAGATGCGCTCCTCGTTTCGCCACGCCATGAATCGTTCCGAACTTATCGTGAGTTGCGGCGGTCTTGGCCCTACCGACGACGACCGCACGCGCGAAACCGTCGCAGAATTGCTCGGCCGGGAATTGCATCGCAACGACGAAATCCTTCGTAGCATTCAAGAACGTTTTCGCAAATTCGCCCGCACCATGCCGGAAATCAACGTACGGCAAGCCATGATTCCCGAAGGCGCCGTAATCCTGCCCAATTCGCGAGGCACTGCGCCCGGCCTCTGGATCGAAGCCGAAGGCCACATAATAATTTTGCTGCCAGGCCCGCCCGCTGAAATGAAGGCGATCTTCGAAGCGGACGTTCGTTCGCGCCTTTCACGCATGGGCGATAGCGAACGCCTTTTCTCCCGCGACTTGCGCGTCACCGGCTTACCCGAATCCGAAGTTGAGCAGCGCGTCCGCTCGCTCTACGAGTTGTATCCCGACACCGAAACCACAATCCTGGCCACGCCCACTGGAACGCAACTTCATCCGCGCATCTGGTCGCGCAATGCAGCGGAGGCCGAAAAAATTCTCGACGAAATCGTCGGCCGCATGCAACTCGCTCTCGGCGAGCATCTTTATTCCACGCAAGGCGAAACGCTTGAAGATGTAGTAGCCCACGCGCTCACCGAAAACCGCGCCACCATCGCAGTGGCCGAAAGTTGCACCGGCGGAATGCTTGCCGAGCGTCTCACCATCGTTCCGGGCAGCTCATCCTACTTTCTCGGCGGAGTGGTCTGCTACAGCAACGAACTAAAATCGTCACTAGTCGGCGTGCCCGCAGACATAATCGACTCCAAAGGCGCCGTCAGTTCCGAAACAGCCCTCGCTCTCGCCGAAGGCATTCGCAAACGTACCGGCGCAACGCTCGGCATCGGCATCACTGGCATCGCCGGCCCCGGCGGAGGAACGCCTGAAAAGCCCGTCGGCCTGGTGCACATCGGCATTTCCGATGAGCGCAACACGCGCGAGCGCGCCACGCGCTTTCCAGGCGACCGCGAGCGCATACGCTTTCAAGCCACGCAACAAGCGCTCGACACCGTCCGGCGCTATTTCTTCTTTCCGGCACATGGACGCGCCTAAAACATGCGCCTCTTCGTCGCACTCGACATTACAGACGCAGTTCGCCGCGCGCTCCGTGAATTAATGGCACGTCTGAAACCTGAATGCAGTGGCGCACGCTGGGTCCGCCCGGAAGGAATTCACGTCACCTTGAAATTTCTAGGAGAAACGGAGGGAGCCAAGCTCGACCCAATCAAGTCGGCTCTTTCTTCGTTGCCTCCGGCAGGCCCGGTCAGATTGGATTTTCGCGGCATCGGATTTTTTCCCAACGAATTCCATCCGCGCGTAATTTGGTGCGGGGTGGAAGCTTCTGCAAATCTCGCGACGCTGGCCGCGTCCGTCGATCGTGCCGTCCAGCCGCTAGGTTTTCCGGCAGAAACGCGCACCTTCACTCCACATCTAACCCTCGCGCGTTTCGACTCGCATAAAGGTCTCGACACTCTCGTTCGCGCAGCTAATAATCTGAAGTCTTACGACTTCGGCTCAGGACGCCAATCCGAATTTTATCTATATCAAAGTGTTCTAAAGCGCGGAGGCTCCGAATACACTCGTCTGGCAACATTTCCTTTCGCGGAGAAGGCCTAGGTTGATCGATAACGCAAACTGGCTGGTCCCCCTCACCGCCTACTTGCTGGGCTCGATACCGTTTGGCCTTCTGATTGTAAAAGCGATCGGCGGTCCTGACATTCGCACCACTGGCAGCGGCAATATCGGCGCGGCAAATGTCACGCGCACTGCCGGCTTCCTTCCCGGCATCCTCACGCTAGCGCTCGACGCCGCAAAGGGCTACGCCGCAGTTTGGCTCGCCGCTCGATGGGCCGGCGGCAATATTCGCTGGATGATGGCCGCCGCAATTCTCGCCGTAATCGGCCACATGTTTCCCATCTGGCTGGGATTCAGCGGTGGTAAAGGAGTGGCCACCGGACTCGGCGTTTTTATTCCCATCTGTCCCGAAGCAGTAGCAGCCGCCTTCGTTCTCTGGCTGGCAGTGGTTATCTTCTGGCGCTATTCTTCGCTCGGCTCGATCGTGGCGGCTGTAGCGTTACCCGTTTTGGTTTACATCTTGTATGCGCCGCGCCACGCTCCTCCGCTTTTCGTTACGATGGGTACCGTATTTATCTCCCTGCTGATCCTCTACAAGCACCGTGCCAACATCGAACGCCTGGTGGCTGGCAACGAATCCCGCATTAAATTCCCGCGCTAATCCCCGCCATCGGTGGCCCAGGCATCGGCCGCTACGAAGCCGTTTATTGGGATCTAAAGGCAAGATTATCGACCCGCCTGCTTGTTCGTAAGTGCCAACAGGTCTGTAGCTTATCAGCCAACCCCAGTACTTTCGTCCCGTTGTGCGCTGCGTTTCTGTTCCACATAATTTTAATGCGGAAATCCCTGTGCCTATAGCTGACACTCTCAAGCAGCTTTCGAACAGACGCCTGCGCATCCTCTGGATCGTGCTCGGCGCTCTATTGCTCGTCAGCGTCACTCCGTTGTGGCTCTACCATCGCCAGGTCATCGGCTTAAGCGAACAGAAGTTGCAGGACACTGAGCGCGTTCAGCAAAGTGAAATCACCCGTTCGCTCGCCAGCGAAACTCTCGAGTTCGAACAGAATCTCAGCGAACAGCTTCTCAGCCAGCGCCAGGTCCTCGCTCTCACGGGATGGATTGTTGACGTCGATGACACCGCGCACGCACCTCAACTCGCGCGCCTGCTGCAAAGTTTCGTCGAAAATAATCAGAATATCCTTTACGTCACCGCGGTGAACAAACAAGCCCGCGGCCAGTCCGCTGGAAGTTTTCGCGCCGATGGCGACCCTTTCGTGCAAGTCGCGCTGAAGCATGCGTTCACCGCCAGCATTCAAGGCTTGAATTTCGTTAGCGAGCCTTTCGCGCTAGGGGAAGGCAGCCGCCCTGCCCTGATCGTCTCCGTGCCGCTTTCCTCTGGCGGACAATTCACCGGAATGCTCGCTTCGGTCGTCTCCATCGACGGCCTGCTCGCCAGAATCCGCGACGCCAGCGTCCGCGATCGCGTTGTCTTCATCGTGGATGGCCACGGCCACATCGTCGCTCACCCTGACTCACGCGAAATGGTTCCCGGCCGCGACGTCTCCAACAATTCTCCGGTTGTAAAACACTTACAGGAATTGCCGCAGGAATTGCGCACCACAGAAACCATGCGCTTCTTCGAAGAAGGGCGCGATGCGAAGCATCCTGTGGAAATGATCGGCACCTACAGCACGATCCCCGAGCTTCGCTGGGCCGTCATCGCGCAGCGCAGTCTTGACGAAGCGCGCATCGACGCCGGAGTCCACGAGCTCACCGCTCAAGCCCTGCGCTTCGTCGTCGGCGTCACCGTGATCGCCCTGCTGATCGGATACCTTTTCGCCGTCGGAATCACTCGCCCAATTCGCGGACTTGTCTTTTCCGTTCACGCCATGAGCCGCGCGGAATTTCATGAGCGGGTAGAAGTCCGCGGCGCCGCCGAAATCCGCGAGCTTGCCGAAACTTTCAATCACATGGCTGGCGACATCGAGCAATACGTCGAGCGCTTGAAGCAAGCCGCCGCGGAAAATCGCGACCTTTTCCTGGGCTCCATACGCATGCTCGCCGCGGCAATCGACGAAAAGGATCCCTACACCCGTGGTCATTCCGGCCGCGTCGCAAAATATTCAACCATCATCGGTGAATATCTGGGCTTGAACGCGGAAGACCTCGACCGCCTGCGGATTTCCGCGCTGCTTCACGACGTTGGCAAAATCGGCGTGGATGATCGCGTCCTGAAAAAGCCCGGCAAGCTTGACGACGAAGAATTCGCGCTGATGAAGCAGCACCCTGTGAAAGGTGCCAACATCATGCGCCCCGTCGCGCAACTGAAAGAAATGCTCCCGGGCATCGAACTCCACCACGAGCGCATGGACGGCGCCGGCTACCCCTACGGCCTCCCCGGCGACCAAATCCCTATGATGGCCCGCATCATCGCCGTCGCCGATACCTTCGACGCCATGACCACCAATCGTCCCTACCAGTCCGCCATGGACCTGGAATTCGCGCTAGAACGCATCCGCTCGCTGGCCATCTCAAAGTTCGATCCCGCCGTGGTCGCCGCCCTCGATGCAGCAGTCGCCGCCGGCCGCCTCCGCCTAAACGTAGCCCTCGTCGAAGTCTAATCTGCGACATCTCAACGGTTGTTATTTTCCGTCTCGCATCCAGGGAGTAAAAGTAATCCCGACCAATAATCCCTCCGGCGACATGAATCGAGACACAATCTGGCCCCACGGCTCTTTTTTGTTCCTGAGCAGCATCCGATGTCCCCGTGCTTCCAACTCGGCGGTTGCTCTCTCAACATTGTCCACCTCGAATTCAAGCCATGCCTGTGGGGCCGCAACGTCCGCCGGCCAGGAATCTTTGCCGAAACAAGATTGTGCCGCCTGTTCGAGTGGCCAAAGGGCAAAACTCTTAGCTCCATTCAAAGAGCTCGTGTGGAGATAATCTCCCGCCTCTGTTTTGAACGCGATTCCGAGCGTGTCCACATAAAGCTGGTTGCTCGCAGCTTTGTTACCCACGATCGGCCCGAAACCCGCAATGAACAGAACCTTGAAGCTCGCGATTTCCGACATGAAGCCCCCTAAAATAAATGCTTTCCGCAGACACTAAGCCAAAACTCGCTCAGTGTGCTAGCCTAATTTAAGATGACGATATAATTGAGGCCGTTGAGCGAATGATTTCTCTTTTTGGACCACCTGAACCCACGCTTCTCGAGCGCCTGAAAGACTCCGTCAGCAAAACGCGGACCGAGCTCGCAGCGCAAGTTGAAAAAGTTCTTACCGGCAACCGCCCTGTCGATCCGGAATTGCTGAAGCAGCTCGAAACGGCTTTGCTCAGCGCGGATATTGGCGTGCGCACCACCAAAGAAGTTCTCGCCGCATTGCGCCAGCAGGTCAACGAACACAAGCTCACCGAAACCGCCGAGCTAAAAAAAGAGCTCAAACGCCAAATCGCAAAAATTCTTCAAACGCCAGCCGCACACGCCGATGGCAACGGCGCCGGCCCCTCAGCCGACGCAGCCAAAGTTTCGCCGCGCGTGATTTTTGTCGTCGGAGTGAACGGCACCGGCAAAACCACCACTATCGGCAAGCTCACCAATCGCCTGAAAAAAGAAGGCGCTAGCATCGTGCTCTGCGCCGCCGACACCTTTCGCGCTGCCGCCATCGAACAACTTGAAATTTGGGCCCGCCGCTCCGGCGTCGAGCTTGTGAAACAAAAACCCGGCGCAGATCCTTCCGCCGTCGTCTTCGACGCACTTAGCGCGGCCCGTTCGCGCAACGCCGATGTCGTCATCGTTGATACCGCCGGACGCCTGCACACCAAATCGAATCTGATGGCTGAGCTGGAAAAAATGAAGCGCACCGCCGCAAAAATTGTTCCAGGCGCGCCTCATGATGTCTTGCTCGTTCTCGACGCGACCACAGGACAGAACGGCCTCAATCAGGCCCGCGAATTTTGGGGCCGCGCCGGTGTCACCGGAATCGTGCTCACTAAGCTCGACGGCACGGCCAAAGGCGGCATCGTCGTCGCCATCGCCCGCGAACTCAATCTGCCCATCCGCTTCGTCGGCACTGGCGAAAAAATCGACGACCTCGTCCCTTTCGACGCTCAAACCTATGTCAACTCGCTCTTCGACTAGCTCCGCGGGCGCGTCCCACGACATATTCTTAAAACGCGCCTTGGATTTGGCGCAGCGCGGTGTCGCGCTTGCGCACCCGAATCCGATGGTCGGCACAGTCCTGGTAAAAAATGGCCGCATAATCGGCGAGGGATTCCACGAGTATGAGAGTCGCGACCACGCCGAAATTGTTGCCCTAAAAAAAGCTGGCGAGAAAGCGAACGGCGCCAGCCTTTACGTCACGCTAGAACCTTGCTGCACCAGCGGCCGCACCGGCCCTTGCACCAAGGGAATCATCGACGCCGGAATAAAAAAGGTTTACGCTATGATGGAAGATCCGAATCCATCGGTAGCGGGCCGAGGATTCGCAGAATTAAAGCGCGCCGGAATTGAAGTCCATCTCTCGGACCATTTCAGAGAGCGTGCCGAAGCCCTGAACGAAAACTTCGCCAAATGGATTCGCACAGGCCTCCCCTTCGTCAGTCTGAAGACTGCGCTCACGCTCGATGGCCAAATCTCATCGCGCGCCGGTAGCACCACGTGGATCACTTCTGCTGCATCTCTAGCAGAAGTGCAGCGCCTGCGTCACGAGGCTGACGCACTTCTCACCGGCATCGGCACCGTTCTCGCCGACAATCCGCGAATGTCCGATCGCACAGCCCAGCCGCGCCGTCGCAGACTTCTCCGCGCAATCGTTGATTCGCGCTTGCGCACTCCTTTGTGTTCCAAGCTCGTGCAATCTGCCGAAGGCGACGTGGTCGTTTTCACCAAGCAACGCCCCGACTCCTCAAGGGCGCGCGCCTTAGCTCGCGCCGGTGTTGAAGTTTTTCAAGTGCGCTCGCGCGGCGCTCAGGTGGACTTGCACGCCGTCATTCGCGAGCTAGGACGCCGCGAAATGCTCGGCGTCTTGCTCGAAGCCGGAGCCGAGCTCAACGGCGCCGCTCTGCAATCCGGAATTGTGGACAAAATGATTCTCTTCTATGCTCCCAAGATCATGGGCACCGGCGGAGTTCCTCTGGCGCGAATTCCGTCGAAACGGTTTCCAAAATCGCCGGCGCTAAAAAATATATTGGTAGAAACTTGCGGGCCCGATTTTGTAGTCCAAGGATATTTTCACGATGTTTACAGGGATCACCGAGAACGTCGGAAAAATTGATTCGCTCGAACTGGCGAAAGATGGTGGCCGACTCCGCCTTGCTTTGCCCGACGCCGGAGATTTTGCCGCCTCCATCAAACTCGGCGACAGCATCTCCGTAAACGGTTGCTGCCTCACCGTCGTCGAATTTGAGAGGGATCATTTTTCCGCGGATCTGTCTGGCGAAACCCTCCGCCGCACATCTTTTGGCGAAAAAAAATCCGGTGACCTCGTTAATCTGGAAAAGCCTCTTGCCGCCAACGCGCGCCTCGGCGGACATTTCGTGCAAGGCCATGTTGACGGCATCGGCCGCGTCACTCGCCTTCTTCCCGAAGGCGAAAACTGGTGGCTTTCGGTCCGCGTCCCCGAAGACCAGCGCCGCTACGTCGCCGAAAAAGGCTCCATCGCCATCGACGGCATCAGTCTCACCGTCGCTCGCTGGCAAGAAGGCATCGCCGACATTGCCATCATCCCCTTCACCTACGCGCACACAAATGTCCGCGTCATGAGCCCGCACGACGCGGTGAATATCGAAACGGACATCCTCGCCAAATATGTAGAAAGCCTGGTCGCCAAACAAAAGTCGCCGGCCAGTTCGCACTTATCTGTAGCTAAGTTAATGCGGGAGGGTTTCTAGCTTTACAACGCGGTTATCTAGGCCGCAATCAGGCGGCTAAGGCTGCTTCGTCACTACCACAGCCTTGCCTTTTGCATCTTGCCTGATCACCGCGTCCGGCTTTTCGTCAGACGTCTTCGACTCGCGCTGTTCGCGGGCTACATCCGCCAACGAAGGTGCCGGCGCCGGAGCCTGCTGTTGCGCCTCTTCTCGACGCCCCGTTGCCAACGCTTTCGAAAATCTCATGAACCTCGATGGCTGCCAGGACGCGTCACCATGTGCGACGACAACTCCGTAGGGAGCTGTAATGCCGCTATCGTTGTCCGCATCTCTTAGGTCGCCGGAAAAACCGTCCGCGGTACAGCAGTATCTGCCGAGGTGAGCGTGGAAATGGTAATTCCCGGCGGGCGCAACTTGGCTCGTCTCGGGCGGACGTGATTCCATCACAGGCCCTTTGCTCTGCGCGAAACTCGACCCAGCAAGCACCAGAACTGAACCAAATAAGGAGAAGTTCCCAATGAATTTCAATTTCGTTCGCATGGCGATCCTGCCTTCGCGTCTTTCTGCCAGCTTAATCGCGCCGTCCGCAGCGTGAAATAGTACTAATGGAAATGACGTTCCCAATCTGCTACGAGCCTCACCACATGTGCGAGGGCCATAGGATTTGTGCCCCATTTCCGAATTCGTGTACGTGTCACAACTCTTGGTTTCGTGCTAGCTTTGGTGCCGCCGACAAGAATCGCGAGAAAGCTGTGTTGCGGCGCCCCGAATGAGACGGGAGCGAAACGCATGACCCCATCAAGAAATTACGACGTGGCAGTAATTGGCGCCGGCGTCTTCGGCTCCTGGACCGCCTATTGCCTGCGCCAGTCAGGAGCTTCCGTTGCGCTAATTGACGAGTACGGTCCTGCGAATTCCCGCGCAAGTTCCGGCGGCGAGTCGCGCATCATTCGCATGGGTTACGGCGCCGACGAAATTTACACACGCTGGTCCCTCCTCGCACTTCCCCTCTGGCAGCAACTCTTCGCCCGGGCTGGCAAGCCCGAACTTTTTCAACGCACGGGCGTTCTTTGGATCGCGCACAAAAATTATCAGTACGCGCTCGACACCTTAGCCACGTTGCAGAAACTTCAAGTACGCTTCGAAAAGTTGTCAGTCGCAGATCTGCGCCAGCGCTACCCGCAGATTTCCTTCGAAGATGAGGCTTGGGGAATTTTCGAACCAGATAGCGGAGTCATAATGGCGCGCCGTGCGGTCGCTGAAGTCGTCGCGCATGCGAAAAAAACGGGAGTAGACTTCCGCGCCGATCAGGTACTCGCACCCGAAAGCCGCGGTCGCATCACATCGCTGAAAACATCCAGCGGCCAGGAAATTTCAGCCGGCACATTCGTGTTTGCTTGCGGCCCCTGGCTTCCGAAACTTTTTCCCGACGTGCTAGCCGATCGCATGTTCATTTCACGCCAGGAAATTTTCTTCTTCGGAGTTCCCGCAGGCAGCGTGGAATTTGCGCAGCCGGCCCTGCCGGCGTGGCTCTATCTCCGAGACGAATTTTACGGAATGCCCGACCTTGAAAGCCGCGGCTTCAAAGTTGCCGACGACCACCACGGGCCAATCGTTGACGCCGACACGCAACCTCGCATGGCCAGCGTGCAAGCAATAGCCGCAGCGCGAAACTTCATCCGTAAGCGTTTCCCTTCCCTAACATATGCGCCGATCGTCGAATCGCGCGTCTGCCAGTACGAAAATACTTCGAACGGTGATTTTTTAATCGATCGCCATCCTGATTTTGACAACGTCTGGCTGGCAGGTGGAGGCTCAGGGCACGGCTTCAAGCACGGCCCATCGCTAGGAGAATACGCCGCCGGTTTGATTCTTCAAGGCGGAGCATCAGCAGCACCAAAAATCGAGCCCCGCTTTTCCCTCGCGACAAAACAATCCACCCAAAATCGCGCGGTCCATTAGCGTGAAATTATCGCGCGACTTCCCGCGCCTTCGATCGCGCCCCGCGCACAAAAAGAACCACGCCAAGCAGAAGTGCAAATCCCGTTCCGCCAATTAATTTCACTTCGAATATCCATTTGTGCGTGCTCTCTCCGGGCGGAATCACGGAAAGGACGATGCTCATCAGCACAATCAGGAAACCGATGCCGCCCGCGAGCCACACGCCCGCCTTGCCGCCGGGTATCAGCGCCGCCGTAGAAGTCTCGCGATCGGGCCGGTACGCCAGACTGATCACCGCCGCGTACATATACAAAAACGGAATGAAATAAAGAATGTTCGTTGCATCCACCAAAATTTGATACGCGCTCACAGTGGTTTCGCTGATCTGGCTGAGCAGCAAAATCGCGCCGGAAACCGCAGCCTGGACCAAGATAGAAACGTAAGGCGTCTCCCACTTCGGATGCACTTTCGCAAAGGCCCGCGGCAAATACCGATCCACGCCCACTGCAAACGGAACGCGAGAGATTCCCGCAACGGTGGAACCCACGCCGCCCGCGTTTCCTACAGTCACCAGAATTGCAGCAATGATTCCCAGCGCGCTGATTTTCAGAGCGGCCGAAGCAATCGTCAACGCCTGAAACACGCCGCTCTTCGGATCCACTTGCACGCTGCTCATCAGTGTCAGTACCGCAATTGTCCCCGCAATATAAATCACTGCAATAACGATGCCCGAGCCCAGGATCGCGCGCGGAAAAGTTTTTCGCGGGTTTTTTACTTCCTCGCTCATCGACGACACGAGTTCCAGCCCACCAAATGCAAACGCGATTTGCGGCCAGAAATTGACCGTGTCCCAATTCCAGTGCGGTTGAATATTGCTCCAGGTGAAATGCGTCACCGAGCCGAATCGGGCCCAAACAAACGCCGCCGCAACGATTAGCATTACCAGCGGGACGAATGTGCCCACCGCGCCCGCATTCTGCAGCCACTTTCCGATACGCAGGCCGATGATGTTCATGTAAACGGCCACGAAAAAAAGGAGGAATGAAACCACCAGCAGGAACGTGCGGTTCTGCGCCAGCGGCGCGTATCCGATTCCGCCGATGTAAGCGGCCATCGCAGCGCTCGCAAACAACAGCGCCGGAAAATAAAACAAAGTGTAAATCCAGTAGGTCCAACCAGCCACGAAGCCGTGAAATTCTCCAAACGCGTCTTTGGCCCAGGCGTACAGCCCGCCTTCTTCCGGAAATCGCGTAGAAAGCTCGGCAATCACCAGGGCGGTGGGAACGAAAAATAAGAACGCAGCCAGAAACCATAAGGTTATGGAAGACGTCCCGTTGTGCGCCGCCGCTGCAATCCATCGCGGACCGAGCACGGTGACAATGTTGAACAGCAAAACGTCCCAGAAACCCAGCACTCGCGGGAGTTTTGGCTTGGAGTTTTCTACCGGACTTTCACTCACGCCGTGGCATCCAAAGCAGGAATCAACTCATCCTGCGCCAGAAAATTCCGCAGGAAGGGATCCTCAGAATTTTCCAGCTCTTGCCACGTTCCAAAAAAAGCAACGCGCCCTTCCACCAGAAAAATCACGCGGTCGGCCAGTTTTCTTCCCAGATGCGTATCATGCGTCACCACAATGGAAGTTTTCTTGAATTGCTTTTTCAATTTGACAATTAACTCGCCCACATGCGCCGCCATAAGCGGATCCACCATGGTGGTCGGCTCGTCGTAGAGAATCGCATCCGGATTCTCAGCTAGCGCCCGCGCAATCGCCACAGCGCGTTTCGTCCCTGTGCCAAGATCGGACGGGAGTTGGTCGGCATACTGCCCCACTTCCAGCATTTTCATCAAGTCGCTTACAGTTTGTTCAGCCTTTGCCTGCTCTTCGGCGACGCCACGCGTTTCCACCGGGAACGCGATGTTTTCCTTCACCGTGAGTGAATCAAAAAGCGCCCCGGACTGAAAAACCATGGTTACCCGCCGCCGTATTTCCGAAAATTGTTTTTCAGTCCAACCGGCCACATCTTTTCCCGCCACGATAATTTGCCCGGAATCAGGCTTAAGAAAACCAAGCAGCAGTTTCAGCGAAACGGATTTGCCCACTCCGCTGCGTCCCATAATCACGGCAGTCTCGCCCTGATTGACGAAGAAGCTCACGTCTTTCAATACTTCGTTATCATCGAACGCTTTAAAGACGTTGCGAAATTCGAAATAGTGTTCGCTCATGAATTTTTTGGCTTGCTCAGCCGCGCCTTGGCTTCTGCGTAGTCTGCGGGCGAATTCACATTCTTAAATAGTAAGCCGCCGGAAGCAAAGGCTTTCCATTCCCTCGGTTCCACATGCTCTACAGACAGCGTGACGAACGAGTCCGTCACCTTACGCATTCCTCCTTCCACCGCTGTTCGGATTCGCACCTCCGCATTCTTGTGATACATCGCACAAAGCGGCTCGGGCCCGCGCACGTTCATCGGCACCACCGCGTCCGCCACTGATTTCAGCGCCCGCTCGACCAAATATTCCAGCCACGGCTGGGTGAGGTACGGAAGATCGCAAGCAATCACCAAGTTCCATGGCTTCCCGGAAACACGTAGAGCCGTCGCGATCCCGCCCAGTGGCCCGTACCCCGGAAAATCGTCAGCCACAATCGTCAATCCCAGCGCCTCGTAAGAAGGAGCAGAGGCAATCACAACCGGTTCGCTCAGCACAGTTCGCACGAGCCGCGTCGCACGCGCGATCAATGACTCGCCGTCGATTTCCAGAAGCGCTTTGTCGCGCCCCATGCGCGAGCTATGGCCTCCTGCCAGTACAAACCCGCTAACGGTTTCGTTAGTCATAGCTCCGCGTTAAACTACCACGGCAAAAGTCGTCAATCAATCACCTTCAATCACCTATATATCAGAAAATAAGCATTTTAACGATAAAGCTAAGATGTGAGCGAATAATTGTCAACTACGGCCTTGACTGTATCCCTGCATTTGTTATTATTGGCACTCGTTCATGAGGAGTGCTAACGCCTCGGCTGCAGCCTCCCTTCGAACGATACCTAAGATCTCCACCGGAGGAACAGCACAAATGGCAGTGAACATAACGCCACTACACGACCGCGTGTTAGTGCGGCGCTTGGAAGAGAAAGAAACCGTAAAGGGCGGCATTATCATCCCTGACTCGGCCAGAGAGAAACCCCAAGAAGGCGAAGTGGTTGCCGTCGGCGCAGGCCGCATGGAAAAGGGTACCCGGATTCCGCTGGATGTGAAGCCTGGGGACAAGATTCTGTTCGGCAAGTACAGCGGTAACGACATCAAGATCGACGACGAAGAATTCATGATCATGAAAGAAGATGAAATCCTCGCCAAGATCGGCGGCCAGGCCAAAGCGGCTGGCGGCAAAAAGTAACTCGGCGTCACTCCGATTGATCGGAGCGTCAGCCAGTGGCACTCGACAGAAACGCCGGATGCGGCGAGGCCTTCAATTAATTGAAGGCACTAACCAACCGGACTAACACTTAGAAATCAGGAGGAAGGAGAATTATGGCAAAGCAAATCGTGACTGGTGAGAATTCACGCCAGGCCATTTTGCGCGGCGTCAACCAATTGGCGGATGCCGTGAAG
>Ga0070765_100000256_pt1 | contig 32066 bp, 21 predicted proteins | sample HubBroMetageWFT5_FD_71516 | JGI IMG/M metagenome (GOLD analysis project Ga0070765, IMG submission 71516) | Warmed and freeze-thawed soil microbial communities from the Hubbard Brook experimental Forest, New Hampshire - Hubbard Brook CCASE Soil... | ecosystem: Environmental > Terrestrial > Soil...
GAAACAGCGCCTTGAACGTAAACGCAAACTGCGTCGGTCCATGGGCCTCCAGATGCGCCAGCCGCTTCTTCGCTTCATCGATTCCCGGGATGTGATTCACCGGCACCCACCACAGCGCCGCATATACCACCTCCATCTTTTCAAACCACGCGTGCCGCTGCCGCAGCAATTCCGCATGCGCCGTCTTGTAAACATAGTGCTTCAAATCTTCCACGCTCTCCCACACCGACATGTTCAGCAGCATTCGCTGATCCTCATAAGGGCGAAGGTACGTCGCATTGCCTTCCTCCGTCTGCAGCCGCCACACAAATCCCGGACTGCGGTCCGCCAGTGCATTAATCTCCTCCAACCGGGCCGCAAATCCAGCCATCACCGGCCCATCCATCTCGCCCTTAATCCGCCCAATATTCACCTGCGCAATCCAATATCCGCCCACGTCTCCCTCCCCAGAAACTCCAGTTTCAGCGTTCCATCTTACGACGCATGTACGGCAAGAGGAACACAGTTACGAGGGTGCCCGATCCCTTTTGGTTTCTAAAAGGGTCGGCCATTCTTTTCTGGCTTTGGTCCTTGGGGTTGACGTTCTACTTGGGGGCTTTTCTCTCGACTACGAGGAACGCGAGTGCCCGTCCAGACTGTTTTCGACTACCTGGAAGGCGGAGAGACGCTCGAAGATTTCTTGCAGGGGGTTTCCTACTGTCTCGCGTGAATCAGCCCTCGCCGCGCTTGAAGAAGCGAAACACCGCCTACTCGCAAATTGTGCTGTTACTACTGTACAAAAGTATGTATTTGTTAATACCGTCACAGCCGGCATGTTTCCTCACGCCGCCTCACCTCGCAGATCGCTAGCCTGCGGCGCCTTTTATCTTGATGCTCTTACGCACTCTTCCAGCTTCGATACCACCTCTAACCACCGCACTTTCTCAGCCTTACGAACTCTTCAACAAAAAACCGTGGGTGGGGTGCGTGCAGCCTTGTACGTCTCCTTCCTAATTGTTCAACCTTTAACTTTGAACTTTCAACCTCCCTCCCGCATAATCCCAATCATTCGAGTTTACCCAGAGCGTCCCATGCGAAGGCCATATCGAAACTCAACTGCCCTAACTCCAATCATTCCCGCACATACGGGCCGAATCGCCGTAACTCCAATCATTCCCGCACTTACGCAAAACAGGGGTGGGGGTGCCGGAGCTTCCAAGATTCCTGATCACTGATCGCTGTTCGCTGGTCGCTTCCTCCCCGACTCTGCCACAATATCCACTTCCACCATGGCTACCGAATCCGCAAGCAAAGCCACCGCACCCGACGAAGCCATTCGTGAAGCCGCGCGAATCCTGCGCTCGGGCGGACTCGTGGTCTTCCCAACCGAAACGGTTTACGGCCTCGGAGCCAACGCCCTTGACCCCGCCGCCCTTCACAAGATCTACGCGCTCAAAGGACGCCCTGCCACCAGCCCAGTTATCGTCCACGTCGCCAGCATCGAACAAGCCCGCCAACTCGCCGCCGAATGGCTCCCTGAAGCCGAAAGCCTGGCCAGGAAATATTGGCCCGGACCACTCACTCTCGTCGTTCCCAAAAATCCATCCATCCCTGAGGAAGTCACGGCTGGCCTTCCCACTGTCGGCCTGCGCATGCCGCGCCATCCTGTCGCGCTCGCGCTGCTTCGTGAAGCGCAAATTCCTATCGCCGCTCCCAGCGCGAATCGATTCACGCAGCTCTCACCGACCACTGCGCAACATGTTCGCGAGGCTTTTGGTGACGAAACGCCTTTCCTCCTCGATGGCGGCCCATGTGAAGTCGGCCTCGAATCAACCGTCATCGCCGTCACCCGCGAAGGCTTGGAAGTCCTGCGTCCCGGCATGGCCTTCGTCGAACACGCTTCTTCTCCACCAACCGCGACAGCAACGCCTCTGCCCGGAGCACATCGCTCGCCCGGACAGCATCACAAGCATTACAGCCCGCGCACCCGCGTCCTCCTCGTCAATCGTGGCTTTCTGCCTGCAGAAGGACGCGGAGCCTATCTCTGGCTGTCCTACAATGCTAAAGCTGCCTATCGCCTGCGCATGCCGGAGAGCCCGGAGCACTACGCGGCCAAGCTCTACAGCACCCTCCACGAACTCGACCAAAAATCCTTCGATTGGATTGCCGTCGAACTTCCCCCCGATGAGCCTGCCTGGTCGCCGATTCGCGACCGCCTCATCCGCGCCGCATACTGAGCCGCAAGCGGGTCCCTGTAGCTCAGGCCTTCGAGGCCTGAGAGTTTTCCTCTGATGAGCCACACTCCATGACGCGTACTAGACCGCACACATCCTCTAGCCTAAAAGCACTGCCAGTTTTTCGACATAAACCGATTCGAGGCGCACCCAATCGTGTAGAATTCCGCACATTAACTAATTCCAACGAGGATCCCATGCCCAAAGGATTTCCGGTACGCGCCGCGCTGCTCTTCTTTCTGCTGATCGTCATCTCGATGCTCGTCTTCAGTACCTTCTCTCACGCCCGCGCGCAAGTTGCGGCTGCCGCTGACAAGCCCTACGTAATCGAGTACTACTACAAAACAAAATGGGGCCACGCCGACGAATTCATCACACTCTTCCGCAAGAACCATTTCCCGGTCCTTAAGAAAGAAATGGAGATGGGCCGCATCCTCAAAGTTACCGGAACCGCCCCGGTCTATCACACCACCGAGGATGGCCGCTGGGATTACCGCATCACCATCATCTTCAAAAACGCCGCCATCGCCAACGACGGCTACGATTCCGGACCAATCATCAAGCAACTCTACCCCGATCAAGACACCTACCGAAAAGAAGAGCAGCGCCGCTTTGAAATTCTAGATGCCCACTGGGACCTTCCCATCAGAGACCTCGATCTCGAATCGCACTGAGTCTGTGTAGCGGCCGCCTTCCGAGGCGGGCGCCTTTGCAGCCACCGCGAGTGCAGATCGTGCGGTGCAACGTCGCTTTTGTAGTGGCCAATCTTCAGATTGGCTCTTGGGTTTCCTTCTGCCGCCAACAAAAAAGCCCTCGCCGAAGCGAGAGCTTTTTCAATCAAATCAATTTTCGTTTGCAGCGTTCGCGCAGTCACCTGGACGCGCAACGCTTTGCCGAACTTACCAGGAAAACTTCAGCGCAAACTGAAACTGCCTTGCATCGTAAGCCGCCGAAGGCTGTCCCGCGGAGCAGGTCGTTCCGGCCGACGGATCGCACAACTGATTCACCGCCAGAATATTCGTGTGGTTGAACAAGTTGAACATGTCCGCGATCAGGTTCACTCGCAAACGCTCGCCGATGTTGATGCTCTTCGCCACGCGCAGATCGAACTGGAAGAACATCGGCATCGTGAAACGGTTGCGTCCCAAATCACCGGAGCAACCGAGCGGCGGCGTTGCGGGCCCGGTGAAGGGAGCGCCCGCATTGGTCAGGCATCTCGTTGTCTCCACGAAGGCGACACCTGGAATATACGGCGAAGTCGTCGCGCCCGCGGTTCCCGCTGGAACCACCGACGGACGAATCTCCGACGCGCCTAAATCCAGTTGCGTGTCTTCGCCAGTGATTACGTTGAACGGCCGGCCGGAAGATACTTCGATCAACGGAGCAATCGTGAAATCGCTTATCGCGCTGTTCAAGAAGGAATCGCCGGATTTATGCGGTGAAGTCTGATACACGCCGCTGGTTACCCAACGATGACGCTGATCGTTATCCGAATTCGACCGCTCGTAGAAAGGGAATCGGCTGTCTTGTGGTTCTAGTGTGGATTGCAAGTCCGTGCCGTCGTCGATCGAGTGCGACCAGGTGTAACTGGAGAGCATTTCAAAGTGGCTGGAAAAACGTTTGGTCAGATTGATGGTCAACGCGTTGTACCACGAACTCGCATCCGATTTTTGCGTGTCCACGCTGTTGAACGGCACCGGCACGCCGAAGCCCACCGGATATCCGGCTGCCTTTGCCAGCGCCTCTTGCAATTGGTAGCCGCAGTTGAGGAGCTGATTCGCCGGAACGCCGACACATTGCGGAGCTTGCGAAGCAAGTCCAGTCGCATACGAAGGATTTGGACCGGAGGGCCGGAAATAGTTGAAGAAAGCAGGAGTGCCAACGAATTTTCCGTCGAGCGGAACGCCAGTGGGGCAACCGTAGAGAACGCCAAGCGCGCCAGGAACCAAGCCGGGCTGCGCAGTCGTGAGGCCGCAAGTGGAACCGGTTGGAGTGACGTCCGCAACTGCCACCGTGAGCGGGTTCGTGAAACCCAATCCTGCAGCGTCCGCATACGTCATGTTATTTGTCAGGAGAACTGGATCGGTGGCATTGATGTCTATGGGGCGGTAGAGGTGGATGCCACGCGCATACTGGTATCCCGCGCTGAGCCGCCACGACCCACCAAGCTGCCTCTCAATTGTCAGATTTGCCTGCTGCGCGTAGCCGTACTTGAAATTCTTATCGACCGGCAATACGAAGGGCAAAATCGGAAGTGGAAGGCCCTGATTCAAATAATTCTGATTCGCGAATATCGAGCCGGACGCCAGAGGATCGAATCTCTGCTGATTCGGCAGATAGTACATGCTGGGAAGCGCATTGAGCACTCCTTGAAAGATGGAAGAACCGTTGAGGTTGATCGAAGAATCGCCTGCACCACAAATACCGGCACCCGCTACCAAACCGCAAGCCGATGGCGTGCCGCCCGGTGAAATGAGTTGTACGGAATTCCCCCCGTCTGCAGTGACGGAGTTGAATGCGATCGCCAGAAGCGGATGGTCGTAGAAAAGTCCGTATCCCGCGCGGACGACGGTCTTGCCGTCGCCTGCCGGATCCCAAGCGATTCCGAGACGCGGCGCCACGTTTTTGTAATCCCGCGGGATGCCTTCGACAATGCCCAAGGCTTTTTCCGCCGCGGCGTTGATCGGCGTTGCCGGTGCGAAGAGCGGTGAAATTTCCAGGTCATAACGCAAGCCGTAATTCACGGTGATCTTTCGCGTCACGCGCCAGGAGTCTTGCGCGAAAAACGCGAAGGGCAGGTTGTCAAAAGTCTGGCTGGAATTCCCAATACCTTGAATGTAAGTTTGCGGAATGCCGAGCCCATAACCCTGAAGCGCGGTTGTCGTGGGCACTCCGACCCCAAGCGCGATCCCGCCGAAGTTTGCGACACCGCCGAAGTCCAGTTCAAAAATCTGCGGCTTGCTGGTGCGCAATTGAATTACGTTTGCATCACCACCGAACTTGAAGGTGTGCTTTCCATGCGTGACGGTTGCATTGTCCGTGAACTGGTAGCGTTTTTCGATGCGATCAACGGTGGAATACGGCTCGCGGCCGAAATAGGCATAACCGGGAATGTTCACGCCAAGCTGGTCGCCGCCAGGAAGTTCGGAGTAGCCGAAATGCAGACCGCGGCGCGCAAACTGGAAACGGAATTCGTTGAAGGCGGTGTCACTGAGAATGGAGTCGTGCTGGAACGTTACGTTGACGTCGCGGTATTGGTTGACGCCTGTGCGAGAGCCGGCGTTCTGGCCGAATACCTGGTTCTGCGAAGTAGATTGGATGCCGGTAACCAACGATGGAGAAACGCCCACGCGCAGAAAAGATGTGTTCCGTGCGTTCCACCGTTGATCCAAGCGGCCGGACCACAAGCTGGTTTTTTCCTTCACCGGAAAATTTCCACGAAGGGAATCCAACGGCACGTAAGAAGCAGGAAGTGGGGCGAGTCCTTGGCCATTGGGGAAACAAATTACATTGTTGACCTGTTGACCCACGGGGCAAGCCACCGGGATTGGAAAATAGGCGCCGCCAGGTATTGCTGCAGGAAACCCCAGTACGGTTGTTAGTGGAACGGTCGTGCCGTCCACGTTCTTGTTGATATTTCCATTCACGGCCACGTTGGAAGAGGCCCCGGTGAGAACCGCAGCTTGTTGCAAGCCGGCGATTTGACCTTCAATCGCGGGATTGGCATTCGTACAAGCAGCGCCGCCACCGGTGAGCTGACCGAGTGCGCCTTGATAAAAACCGATCTGCGAAGGCGTCATGCTTAAAGGAACTGGAATGCAAGGAATCAGGCCGGTAGTTAGTCCGAAATTGTCTTGGCCGATGCTGGAGAAGCCGGTCTCTTCGCGCTGGGTATATTCGTACGAGAAGAAGTAAAAAGTTTTGTCTTTCTTCAACGCGCCGCCCAGGGTTGCGCCGGTCTGCACGCGGGTATACGCCTGCTTCACGGGAACCAGATCTCCGTTGGCGTCCACTTCGCCAGAGAAGGGATTACGTGCCTGGAAGGCTTTGTCACGCAAGTACCCGAAAACATCTCCGTGAAAATCGTTGGAGCCGCTTTTTGTGACGATATTTACGACGCCGCCCGTTGCCCGGCCATATTCCGCGTTGAAGTTGCTGATGATCAGCTGAAACTCTTGAACTGCTTCCTGGGAAACGGTTGAACGAATGCCGTCCACGGAATTGTCTCCGGCGTCGGCGCCGTCGACGCTGACCATGTTGGAGCGCGCGCGTGCGCCGCTGATGTTCAAGCCACTGTTGGGCGCAGGGCCGATGGTGGGAGAGACGTCGCGAGTGGTCTGCGAATTGGTCAGCGTGAAATTGATATAGTTGCGCCCGTTGATGGGCAGGTTATCGATCTGCCGCTGCCCGATGGTTTGCGAAACTTCAGTGCGGGTCGTTTCCACCGGGGCCGATTCGGAGGTCACTGTCACGGTTTGCGATTGGGTAGCCAATTCGAGGGTGACGTTCAGAATGGCGTCCTCGCCGACAGTCACCTGTAGCAGGGGATTTTCGTATGTTGCGAAACTGGCGCCGCCTTCGACGCGCAGTTTGTATATTCCCGGAACCAATCCAACAAGGCTGTAGCGTCCGCTCTCGTCCACCACTGTGGAACGCTCGGCGCCGGTGCCCTTGTACGTTACCGTCACTTTGGCGCCGCGAACCGCCAGGCCTTGCGGATCCGTAACCAGACCTGAAAGCGCCGCGGTGTTCACCTGCGCGACTGCCACTGCGGCCATCGCAAAAATGGCCACACACGAAATTACAAACGCAAACGATTGCCTGCGTTGCATACCAGTCCTCCTCGTGGGAACTGCTCCGTATCCGCTACCCCTAGCGGGGCGGGCGTTTGATCCCGCCGACCTGTCGCGAAGAAACGATTGAGAATGTTCAGACGGCTTGTACTGCAATGTACAAACCAATGCAACTGTAATCTGTCCTTGTGAAAGGAAAGCCAGACATCGCGCGATACGTGCCCAACCTGTTATGGGTGGAGATGACCGGGAAGTGCGTTTAGGAAACAGCGCAGGGAAAGGGAAGGGAGATTAGCGGCGTTGGATCGTAAGAGCCCACCCTTTGCGTCAACCAAAAGCGCAAAGGATGGGCACCCTCATGTTCATGCTCTGGGAGTCGTAGTTACGGGAGGTGTTTCTGGACGAGTTTGCGGAGACGGTCGCGGTCTTCGTCTTTCATGTGCACGAATTCAACGCCGCCGCCGTCGGGGCCGAGATTGCGGACCACGGCGGTGAAATGAATCTTGCGAAGTCCGGAGCGAACTTCGAGTTGAATCGAATCGCCGACATTCAAGCGATTGCTCGATTCCAAATAAGCGCCGCCGAGGCTGATGGTTTTCACTCGCACCGGGTTCATCTGCTGACCGGCGCCGATCTGCGCGCGCAACGGTGAGTCCAACGGAATGCGTGTATAGCGGCGCGGCACCACAAAATTACCCAGCGGAGGAGCCGCGGGTTCGAACGCGGCGCGCACCTGGCGCGAATTGGGCGTGTCTTCCATCATTGCCAGCGCGTCTCCTGCCGCTGCGCGAAGGCCGCCAGGTTCGACAAAGGTAAGTCCCTCGCGGTGTCCGGCTAATTGCCTCAGGAGCTCGACGGACTCGGTTGCACGCATGCGTCCCAGCGCTTCGATGGCTTTGATGCGCACGAAGAGGTCGCGCAAGATCTCGTGTTCGCCGGCGGCAATTTCCATGAGCATCGGAACGGCGGTGGTTTCCTGGCCGAGACCGATCTGATCCAGCATCATGGGGACAACCAGGGGATGTGCGTCCGCGAGGATTGCGGAGAATACAAACGCGGTGCTTTGCGCAGAGGGTGAGTTCGCCGGCCGCGCCAATTCGCTGACCGCAAGATCCTGCAAATTCCATTCCCAACTGGCCATGGCGCGTGTCAATCCACGCAACAGGCGGTCGGGATCCGCGGCGGCGAGCAGTTTGATCGCCGCACTGACGCGTTGCCGGCGCGCCTCGAACAACCGTGTTTCCAGCAGCGTGAGCACCGGGATTCCAATCGCGCGCAAAATCCGGGCCATGGCCGGAAGCATTTCTGGGCCGCGTGGTTCGGTGAGCAAAAGAGTCAGGCGATCGAGCAGCCGTTCTGGATCGCGTTGCAGGAGGCGTGGCAGCGCGGAATCGAGCGCGCGGTTCGCCAACGCCGCATCAATCAGCAGCATCCAGCGATCGTTGGCCACCAGTCGATGGCCGATGGCGATCAAATGTTCGTGGTCGGTATCACGCGGGAGTTTTTCCAGCGCGATGAGCATATTTTCAAAACTGGCAAAATCTCCGCGAGCCACACAGATACGCCCCAGCGATTCAAGGAGACCAGCCACCAGGGCACTGGTTTCGGGCGAGCGCTCTTTTGTCAGCGTGCTCATGGTCAGAACACTCAACTCTTCGGGGAGCTGATTGGGCCAGAGCGATTCCAGGAGCGGCGTCAATTCGACCAGGCCGGCAGCGACAACTCGACGCGCGGAAGGATCCGCCGAATCCAGGCGTCGAACGTAATTCAGGAGAATTGAGCGGGCTTCGCGGCGCGGCGCATCGACACCCACGTCCATCAATTGCGTAAGAGTCTGGCGAATTGCCGCGATTGGGACGCACCAGATGTCGTTGCCGCGCAGGACCGTCGATTTCTCACGCGGTGCAAGTTCCAGCCAGAACCGTTCGATGACTTGTTCTCTGTAGGTATCGGTGGCCCAAACGGAGGCGAGCGACGATAGATGCTGCGAGGCATGAGGGCCGCGGTAGCCGCCTGCGCCCACCAGTTCATCCGCAAACTGATTCAATCGCGAACGAACCGCAACGGCCGCGAGTGTTCCTCCGGCAAATTCCGAGCTCATAAATTCGAGGACGATGCTTTGCGAAAGTCTCAGCAGATAAACCTGCGGCGCTTCGCCCTCCTGCGGGGAATATTGCATCATCGAAGAGAGCAACAAGCGAACCGTGCCGCGGCTGGCCTGATCCATCGCACCATGAATCGAGCGGGCTGCTTCTTCGGCCGAAAGGCCGCGAGCCGTTTCCATGGGCGGAGTGAGTAAACCGATCAAGCGAAGGGAGTCGTTGATTTCTTCGAGCTGTGGCGCAGCGATCGGCGTGTCACCATTTTCATGCGGGCTGTTTCCGCCATAGGCAACCAGCGCCGCGATCAGACTGGCGAGCACGGTGTCCACACGACGTTCCGTCAGAGTGTTGATCTGAATCCCTTCCACGCGATGCTCCCGGAGTTTTGCCGGCCAACCGCCTTTTCCAAAACGTTTTGCCGGTTCATCCGATCTTAGCAAGGTGGATTTCATCAGTTGCGCGAGCGTGTCCAATTCGCCCACATGAAATTTTGCTGCGAAGAACAGCGTTTGCACTCCAGCGCGCTGCAAATCGACCGCGAGGGCGTGCAATTCGCCACGAACGTCGGGCAAATGCGCGTCGCTCACGGAGGGAACAACCAGTCCGCCGCGCTCCATGCGGATTTCCAGCCCGCCTAGTTCGGAAGCGGAGCGCCGAAGCGAATCGTATGCGGAGTCGAGATTATCGACGATGCGCGGGTGAGTCGGATCGTAGAGCCGGTGGGCGCGGAGAAGCAGGTTGAAATCGCGCAAGGCTTGGCCGACGTTGTAGAGCCTCGGATCGCTTTGCCGCCCACGCTCGCGATGCAAAGCAGCGGCCTCCGGACCGTGAGCGTGCCGTTCAGACGCGGTCACGGTTGGAATCTTTTCGGTTCGAACTGTGGCTCTTGATACCAAGGCGCTTTTCCTACCTTCAAAACTGTGTCCGCGGGTCGATTACCGGTAAGGTCACCTGAAAAAGCGACCTGTCCGGGAAGGAGCAGAGGAAGCCCATTCCCGCACGTATATGGTGTTAGAACGGAAGGGGGGTGGGTATAGTACTCTTAGGCCATTCGCAGTTTACGCATTGGATACAAAATCGAGGCTTTTAGGGGAGCTACTCCTGCCCAGTTTCGCCTATATTTCGCTGTATCTGGGGAGACTACTGCTTTTGTTTCAAAACCTCGGTGACGATAACCGTTCCGCCTTCGCTGACTTGCACGCCGCGCCTGGCGGGCTGGAAACCATCGACGCGCATGGTAAGGATGTGCGACCCGACGGGAATCTGCACCCGTGCTGGGGAGTATTGACCGGTGGGATTGCCGTCGACGAGGATTTCGGCACCCTTCGGGGCGGTGGTGACTTGCGCCCAGGCCACGCTGCTTTGGGACTTCTCCTTTAGTTGCGCCTCAAAGGTGGTTTGAAGATTGTCTTTCACCTGAACCTGGCCAACGTAGGCTTCGTGGCCGGGGAGCCGCAACACAAGGTTGTATTGGCCGGCCGCCAGGGGAAGTGTCGCGGGGGTTTGGCCGGATTGTTTGGCACCGTTGATAAAGATGTCGGCGCCAGCGGGGTGGCTCGAAACATACAAGCCCTTAACGATCGATTCGAGATGCATTTTCTGATCTTGCGATTCGCCCGCTTTTACTGCCAAGGCAGTCTGCAAAGGGGTATAGCCATCCTTGGTTACTTGCAAGCCGTACTGCTGAGGAAAAAGATTGTTGAAGCTGCAAGGTGTGACGCATTGCTGCAACTGACGCCCGGCTGGACCGAAGAGTGTTGCGGTAGCTCCCAAAACATCCGTAACAATGTGGATGGCGCCTTTGCCCGCTTGTGGCACCGGATGGGAATCGTTCTCCGAGTTTCTTGCGGAGGAAGCCAGCGGCGCGTCGTCGTACAGAATATCGTCCACAACGCGGATATTCGCGGGGGCGTTGCGCATGAAATGAAGAAGCGAGGAATGCTCCTCTGGGTGAAGCTTTCCAGTGAGGGTCAACGAATTGCCCATGCCGATGACTTTCACTCGCCCAGTAAGGTTTCTTTGCGCGAGGGCGTCTTCGATACGGCTTTTGTACTCTGCCGCGGGAATGGAAATGGAAAGTTCAGGCTTCTTGATAGGTGCAGATGGAACCATGGACGCGTCCGGTTTTTTCTCCGCAGGCGGCGCTGGGCTGGCTGAAGTAGGAAGCTTGCTGGAATCGGTGACGGGCGCATTTGCAGCCGGATTGCCGGCGCCACTGCTAATCGCGGGTGATTGTGTCTCCGCTGGAAGAGGCGCATCGGTGGTTGCCGGAGTGGTTGTGCTCGACAGTGGTCTACTATTTAGTTCGCGGGCGGCCTGAAATTCGGGGCGCAGTTTGTAAACGCCGTAGACGATCACGGCGACAAGAAACAGTGCGGCAAGGACCGTGCCAACGATACTTTTCTTTTGCGGCTCTTCGACAACAAGAGGAGGGATTGAGCCGGTGCGGCGAATTGAGGGCGTCTGCATGGGATTGCCAGTGCGGTTTTGCAGAGAACGCAGCGCGGCGGCCGTGGGCGATTCCTCCGGGCGTCCGTTATGCAGAGGACTTCCGAGCGGGAAGCCGGAATTGTTGCGAGGAGAAACCAGGGTGGCGTCGGGATTGCGCGTGTCATTGGCCACCGCTGGCGCCATGGCGCGGTAATTTTTCAGATCGTCCTGGAATTCGCGGCAACTTTGATAACGCTCTTCGGGTTCCTTGGCGAGCGCTCGCATCACGATATCGTTCAACCCCGGATGAACAGAGGGATTCAGTTGGCGCGGAGGAATGGGCTCTTCGTTCACAATTTTGTAAATGACGGTGGTAATGCTCTGGCCGGGAAATGGCTTTTCGCCGGTGAGCATTTCGTAGAGCATCACACCGAGCGAGAAAATATCGCTGCGGCCATCGACCGGGCGGCCCTTCACCTGTTCTGGCGACATGTAGCTGGGCGTGCCCATAACGTGAGTAGTCTGCTGCGCGGTGCCGAACTGAAGGATTTTGGCGGTGCCGAAGTCGGTGATTTTTACGGTGTCATCGGCGGTGAGCATCAGGTTAGCCGGTTTGATGTCCCGGTGAACGACGTTGCGTTCGTGTGCGAATTGCAGTGCGCTGCAAGTTTGATCGAAGATGCGCAGGATGCGGGGAACCGGGAAACCGTGGCCGAAGTCGAGCAGCGATTGCAGGCTCTTGCCCTCGATCAATTCCATAGTGATGTAGAAGAGGCCGTTTTCTTCGCCGGCGTCGTAGACGACTACGATGTTGGGGTGGGCGAGAAGGCCAGCCGCGCGGGCTTCGGTCTTGAAGCGGCTTAGAAGTTCGGCGCGATTGAGGCCGGTGCCTTCTTCACTTAGGCGAATGGTTTTGACGGCGACGGTGCGGCCGATGACAGGATCGGTTGCGCGATAGACGACGCCCATGGCTCCGCGGCCGAGTTCCCCCAGGATCTCGTAGCGGCCTGCCTTGACAGTAGTTTCCATGCGCGGTGCGCCGCGCGAACGCGGCTGTCCCCTGAAAAGCGCTGATGGCGAGAGTGAAATGCCCGGCTGCCGCGCGGAGATGTAAAAGAGGCGGAGAGATACGAATAAGGTAGCTCCCCAGATCTCTGGCGCGCTGGGCACACCCTTGCTATTTCCAACAGTAAGGGCCGCGTTTTCAGTGGGTCAACGCTACGACGGTACTAGTGTGACGCACTCGATATGTCCGAAAGGACAGGCGCCCTGGAGTGCGGCGGCTTGCTGCCGCTTTTCAGTCTGGGCCTGGCCGAGAAACTTTAATTTCGTGGCATGGAGCCGACCGAAGAGATGTCGGGGTCTGGGAGCGGGAGGTTCATCTCGCGCATGGGGAGATCCATTTCGCCGGGGCGAGCGGGCGCTTCGAGGCCGTCGGTCAAAAGGTAACTGGTTAACGCGGTGCCGCTGGTCCACACGCCTTCGAGCACCTGGACATATTCCGTTTCCAGTTCAAAGAGTTTTCGTTGGGATTGGATGACGCGGGGATAGGCCGCGAGCATCATGCCGTATTTCTGGACCATGAGCGTGTAGGATTTTTTGGCGAGCGGCAGAAGTTCGTCGCGATAGACGCCGGCGGTAAGTTTCGCGTTGGCATATTGCTCGATGGCGGTAGCTGCGCGTTCGCGAAGCGCGAGGGCCACGCGCTGCTGTTCGAGCTCTGCGCGATCCAGATTTGCGTTGGCTGCGATTATATTTCCCTGGTTGCGATTGAAGATCGGAAGTTGCACGGCAACTCCAGCGATGCCTTCCCAGCCTTTGGCGTGCGGGACGGTGTCGAGCTGCTCGTTGTTGTATTCCAGGCCGCCACGAAGTTGCAGGTCCGGAATGTACTCGTGCTTCGCTCGTGCAATTTCAGCTGTCGCGCGGGCGCTGGCAGCGTCTGCAATGCGGACCGCCGGACTTTGCGTGGCGATGTTGTCGGCAGTTTGTTGCTCTTCCAGGTTGGGCCAATCACGCTCCAGGTCTCCGGCAACCGTTGCCAGCGGAAGATCGCCGCGGCCGAGAACGGAGGCGAGGCAAGTCCATGCTTCGCGCAGTGAATTTTCCTGCATGCGCGCAGTGAGACGAAGGCGCTGGGCATCGAGTTCCGCGTCCAGGACTTCCGTTTCGTCCGCTTGGCCACTGTTCAGGAGCTGGCGCTCGGTCGTTGCGTAATCTTTGGCGATATCCGCGAGGTCGCGGCGAAAGCCAACGATCTCTTGCGCTGCTAGAACGCGGTAATAGGCGATCTTGACGGCGCTTTCGACGCGAATTTTCTGTTCTTCGGCTTCGATTTCGGCAAGGCGAACTTCTTTCGAGGCGACATCTTGCGCGCGCGCCAGTTTTCCTCCCGTGACGATTTTCTGCTCCACGAAAAATCCCTGTTTGCCGCCGCCTTGGGAACCACCGCGAATTTCGTCACCGGAGTAGCCGACGGTGGGATTGGGATACAACGCGGCCTGCTTTGTGCGGGCTTGGGCGGCGCGAATTTCCGCGGCGGCCTGGCGGAGCGTGGGATTGGATTCGGCGGCGATGCGTTGTGCGTCCGCGAGGGTGAAGAGTGGCGAGGAGGGATGCTCTTGCGCGCGACCCAAGCGTGGGTAGACGGGCACGACTGGCTGGATATTCATGTGTTCGTGCTGCGCGTTTTCAGGCATCGGCATCGGCATGGGCATGGGATCTTGTGCCGCAACAACGCGAACCGCCAGCATTGCGTAAAACCCAATTGCCATCGCGCCAAATTTCGAAACTCGCATCGCGTTCCTCACTTTGGAGTGCGGCGGCTTGCCGCCGCTTTAACAACCGAACCGCTACCGGCAAATCTTTATTCCATCTCAGGTGCGTCCCCAGCGTGATGTCGCTTGTACTTTCTTCGCGGGCAAGACGCGACGTTTGAGATCCTTCGACGATCCTCATCGGATCGCCTCAGGATGACAATCAATCTTCCTTTGCTCAGGAACTCGCATGATGCTCATGCATCGGCGTGCCTGGCGTTTTTTCGCGGATGCGTTTTTGGATTTCGTCGTATTCGGCGTCCGGCAGGACGCGGACCATGGTCATCATGCCCATCATTCCGGCGCTCCAGTTTTTTGGCAGGCCGTAGGTTTCGGGTTTGTCCACGAGCGCATCCATGCCCATCTCCATGAAGGCGTCCTGAGGAAAGCCCGGAACGGAATTGGCGTTTTCGGCGACAGGCGAGTGGTGCACGTGCTCAATGCCGAGATCGTTGGAAAGCGTCTGCATCTGCTGCATCGCTCGCATGTCGGAGGTGTTGGCGGTTTGGATAGCACGGTCGCCCAGCAGATCCATCATGCTGTTCATCATGTGGTGCGGCAGGTGGCAATGGATCATCCACGCGCCGGGATATTTGGCGTCGAATTCCACGACGCGCGCTTGCGCCACGCCAACCAGAACGGTGTTCATCGGATACCAGGTGGATTCGGGCGCGCGCCCGCCTTCCGTACCGGTCAGGACGAACTGGTTTCCATGGAGATGCATCGGGTGATGGTCCATGCCGAGGTTGACGAAGCGGAGCCGCACTCGGCTTCCGAGCCGCGCGAGTAACGGCGTGGTGGAAGGAGCGGCGAGACCGTTGAAGGTGAGCCAGTTGTATTCCATCGCCGCGGTGTTGGGGACGGAATTGTTCGGCAGAATGGCCCATTCCTGCAGCACGATGCCGTAATCGTGATCGACCTGCGGAGCATACGGCGTCGACGGGTGCGCGATGAACAGGCCGATCAGACCGATCATTTCCTGCATGGCGCTGTGCGCGTGGTAGAAAAATGTGCCTTCCTGATGCACGGTGAATTCGTAGGTGTATTTCTCGCCGGGCGCGATAGGTTTCTGACTGATCCACGGCACGCCGTCCTGTTCGATGGGGACTTCCAACCCGTGCCAATGCATGGAAGTGCTTTCTGGCAGGGCGTTTTCGACGATGATACGCACGCGATCGCCTTGATTGACCTGGATGGTTGGGCCGGGGCAACTGCCGTTATAACCCCACGCGTCGATGGTTTTGAAGGGAACGATCTTGCGCTTCACCGGTTCGGCTTTCAGTTGGAAGACTTTCACCGCGCCGTCCATTGCGAACGGAAGGTCGGGAACATCGGGAGTTACCACGGGCGGGGAGGAGCCGCGGGTGCGTTGCATCGCGGGTTTAGGTATCGAATTTGAGTGACGATGCGCGTCATGTTCCGCGGGGGTTTCCGCGTTGAGTGCGCCGCGCAGGCCGAAGATACCGGTGCCAAGGAACGCGGCGTTCTGGAAAAATTTTCTACGTGTGGCGTTCATATGTGTCTCCTGACGATTTGCGAATGAGCTACTTGGAATTTTGCCGGGCATATTGGCCGCGAACCGAGTAAATAGCAAGAATGCCGGCCGGCCTTCAACACCGACCTCAGGGGCTAAAGCCCGCGTATTCGCACGCCTTTCGGCACGACTGAAGTCGTGCCCTCCCGAAGAATTTTTCGGGGACGCGTCTGGTTGAAGATCGTGGGGAGGGGAAGGACGGAATCAGAGAAGCAGGGGAACTGCGAGGGAGGTGTCGAGTGCTCCTCGAGAAAGTTGCGAGAGATTAGCCTCTTGCGAGCGAGAACTTGGAGAACTCCATTCAGAGAATAAAGAGTGGGCGACGAGAACGCGTTCGGTTGCCTGCCTCAAGCTTCTGGAAGAAATCGAAGTGGGCGATTCCGGCCGCAAGGCAGCCGGGAAGTCGTTCGCTGCAGCGCAGAATGCAGCTGCGTTGTCGGTGCTAATCCGTGAAGAAGAGCCCGAACCCGATCCGTGGTGATGACATCCGGTCGATGAAGAATCGGAAGGCGCAGGCAGTGAGCACGCCTTTGCACCGCACCGCGAAGAGCAAACGGGCGCCACCAAAAGGCAAAACACGAGTAAAATCGCGCCGAAACGCGTTGCCAGTAGGCCGATTGACCGTTTCATGCTCGAGTTGCGCTCCAACCGATACCGTACGCCGACGCGCGCATTCCGTCAAATCAATTGGAATTGAGCGTGGTCAACCAAGAGAAAAGCGCCCGCCTCGGCCCCGCATACTTCAGGGTAAAAAAGGCGGCCGCTATAAAGGACGGCGATAAAATTTTGGAAGGTCGGGACGATTTTCCAGATGCCGCAGCTTGGCTTCGCGCATGTCGAATTCGCCGAGCTTGCGATGCATGTTGCGCAGGAAATCCTTCGCGTAGTGGCGGACCCAGTGCAAGAGCGGATCGCCCTGTGCGAGCCCGAGACCGCCGAGGGATGGAGCTTCCGCAAGAGCGGAGAGGACCGGCGTGACATCGCGGCCTTCGGCTTCCGCCAGGCGGATTTGTTTCGCGATAAATTCAGCGCCACGTTTTCGGCATTGAAGTTCCAAAGCATAGTGATCGGGATCTGGACCAGCAATTTCACCGTCGGCAAACAGTAGGAATTGGATTTCGAAAGTGAGTTCGCCAACCTCCGTCCAGGAACGTTTCCCTCCGCTAACGCTTGCGATGAACCCGCCGCCCGCCCCTATTTGTTTGAGCAAGGCCTCATCGACGCTCGTCGAAGGGGTAATCAAGTGGCGCGATCCAGGCTCAGCAACTGGGCGGAACATGTCCACGCCGTAACTATCGCTGGAAAATTTGTGGATACGGCGCTCGCCAGCTGCGCTCGTGCTCACCCATTGATATCGCCATGCAGTGATTGCTTTTTCGCCGCGGTTTTCAAGGACGATGGAAAACGTTGCTTCCTCAGGGTTGCGTACAAAATGACGAAGTGGAGAAGATTCCGCTATAGCTTCAAAAAGCGGAGCGAAAGCAGGGAACGCGGCACTGTCGTAACGGTGAACGACAACCACCGGACTCGGGCTGGGGAAAATAGTCAACTGCATGATGAAGTTTGAACCCGAGCTTACTGCACAAGTTCTGGCAGCAGAGGACTAGTCGAGTAGATCCGGCTCTTCACGGACGACGCGCGCTAGCAGCGGCTGAAACTGGAACCAGCCCGCGAAATGACTTCCTACTTGTTCCCTGGTGATAAGCGCGTGGGGATGATCGATCTTTACCGGATCGCCGGCGGCTTCGGCGAGCAACTGCGCCTGGCAACTTCTGTCCATAGTGATGAACCACCAGGCGGCTTCTTCCACAGTCTCGCCTACCGTGAGCAAGCCGTGATTCCGCAGGATTGCCGCCTTGTGCGGACCAAGAACTTTCGCTATGCGCTCGCCCTCGGAGGTTTCGAACACCACGCCGGTGTAGTCGGCGAATAATCCATGGTCCTCGTAAAACGCGCAGGCGTCCTGGGTAATGGGATCAAGCAGCCGTCCGAGTGACGCCCAGGATTTCCCGTACATCGAATGCGCATGGGCCGCGGCAACCACGTCAGGGCGCGCGGCGTGTATCTGCGAGTGAATCGCAAATGCCGCTGCGTTCACCGGATGTTTTCCTTCGACGACCTGGCCGCGATGGTTCACCAGAATCAGATCCGACGCGCGGATTTGGCCGAAGTGCATCCCGAACGGATTCACCCAGAAATGATCCAGTTGTTCCGGGTCGCGAGCGGTGATGTGACCGGCAATTCCTTCATCAAATCCAAAACGCGAAAACAGGCGAAACGCTGCGGCAAGCATGCGTTTGCGATGCAAACGCTCCTCGGCCTGCGTGGCGAATTTCGGTGGTTGCGGAACGTTGGGTGCGCTTGCGACTGTCGGCGACATTTTTCTCCTCCGATGCGTGGGAACTCAAAGCTTACGTCAAGAGCTACAAGCCGAACATGGAGTTGACTCCGGCGCGAGGGGCCGCGGCAGTGGGCTCACGAAGTTCAAGCGGTGGAAGAGATGCCTGTTGCGCGACTGGCTGTGGAGTCACAGGCTGCGGTTGCGTGGCTGGTTGATCCGTGGCGGTCGCCGAAGCTGCGGCCGCCGCAGCGGCACCTGCAGGAAGGGGAGTCACGACACTTGGAGTTGTAACCGGGGGAGTTGCTATAGCAGGAGCTGCAACAGAAGAAGTCGCAACCCTCGGGTTGGCAGCGGTTTGCTGGGCAGGAAGCTGCTTGAGATAGGCGAGATCGCGAGGCTCTTCCGTTCCCGGCTGGATAGCGGGAAATGCCAAATTCATTTGATGTTCCATGGCGCTGGCGATGCGGTGCAACTGCCAGATAAGCTTTTCGAGCTCTTTCGAACGGCCGAGGTTCAGATTGCGGTCCCAGAGAAAACGCACGGACAGCACTATGAGAATAGGCAGGCCGACGGCCAGCGTGGCGAGTACGATGTTGAAGAGGAGCGACTCGAGCGGTGTGAGGGATTGGGTCATAGGGCCTCCAAATGCTGGATTCAACAGGCAGGATACAGCAGTGCGACAGTGGTGACAAACGAATCGACCTCTGGGCAAGCGGCGAAAGGTCCATGCCGCGTCAATCTAGCGCTGGGTTAAAATATTGACAGGGAGACCCACCCACGGCGTGAAACTGAAATTGCCGGCTGGTTCGTTTAAAGCTTATTTGTTCGACTGCGACGGCACCATTGCCGATTCCATGCCACTTCACTATATGGCTTGGAAGAAGGCCCTTGCCGAATGGAATTGTACGTTTGAAGAGAAGCTTTTCTATGCTTGGGGCGGAACTCCTGTAGCGGAAATCATTTCGTCGCTCAACGAACGACAAGGACTGAGGATGCCGGTCGAAGAGGTGTCTTCTCGAAAAGAGAACCTCTATCTGGAGCTACTGCCACAGCTCAAAGCGGTGCCTGAAGTCGTGGAGCATATTGATGCCCAGCATGGGCGGATTCCATTTGCGGTTGTCTCGGGCAGCACCCGCGAATCGGTGACCGCGTCCCTAGTTTCGCTCAAGCTCCTCGATAAATTCGACACCATGGTCTGTGCTGGAGAGTACAAGAAGAGCAAGCCAGACCCGGAAGCGTTTCTGCTTGCAGCGTCCAAACTCGGAGTCGCTCCCGAGACCTGCCTGGTTTTTGAAGATACAGACTTGGGCATTCAGGCAGCCGAAGCTGCGGGCATGGCTTCCGTGAAAATTCCTCCGCCGTGGGAAAGAGATGCCAGTTAAGACAAACTAGCGGATTCTGCAGGTCGCGTTGTCGGAGAAGAAGCAACACGCTCAGCCACAGCACCGCAGCCCATCACCAATCCCACACAGAGCAGCCGTGTTCCCAAATCGCTAATCAGTAGACATCCGAGCACGCCGAGAACGGAGAGACTTCCCGTCCAATAGTAGAGCCGCACTTCAAATACGCGCGCCGGCGGAAGAAAATGTACGCCGACGATGATCGCGATCGCAATCGGGATCCACAATCCAAGTCCGCGACGCGCCAGCAGCGTCGAGCAGAGCGCGATCAGTCCGGTTTCGACTCCAAAAATGATTCCGAACAGTATGCCGACGCGCTTTCTCTTGGCCGCTGCGACTGGATCGTCGACGATGGGAATTTTCCTTGAGGCCAGAAGCCGCATGACACACAGAGCCAACAACACGATGGCCCCTAAGAACGCAGCGGGAATCGCCCAACTTGCCCGCGCGGCCCAGTTCGCAAGCGCAATGACGCACCAAGGGCCGCCAAAATTGTAAGTATGGCCGCCCCCACAACTAGGCCACGAATGAGCGCCGCCGTGAACATGCCTTGACGATACGAACGGTCGAATCAAAAAACAATCGCTCTTGCTGCTGTGTCACACGCATTTGTTGGCCACGAGTTCACGGGCGGCTCAACGCTTCGCCACTTATTTGCGATATGAATCTGTATAATGCCCTTCAACCATGGCTTTTTCTCTTGGTACCAGGTTAGGTCCATACGAAATCCTCGCGCCCATCGGTGCAGGTGGGATGGGGGAAGTCTACCGCGCCCGGGATACGCGCCTGGACCGCACCGTCGCGATTAAACTTTTGCCTGACGGATTCTCCGCGAACAAAAACCGGTTGCGTCGATTCGAAGAAGAGGCGCGCTCGGCATCCGCTCTCAACCACCCCAATATCGTGACTATCTACGAACTCGGGCAGGACGATGCCATTCACTACATCGCGATGGAGCTGGTGGAGGGAACCACGCTTCGCGAGCTGCTGGCCTCCAGCTCGCTGCCGATGCGGAGGGCAATTGAGATCGCGGCGCAGATTGCAGATGGGCTGACCAAGGCTCACGAAGCGGGCATCACGCACCGAGACCTGAAGCCGGAGAACCTGATGATTTCGCGCGATGGTTTCGTGAAAATCCTCGACTTTGGCTTGGCTAAACACAACTCGTCCGGCGGAGACGATGCGGGTTTGACGTCGGCGTCGATGACTGCAACCGGTTTTGTTATGGGGACGGTGGGATACATGTCCCCGGAGCAGGCCGGTGGCCAGCGGGTGGACTTCCGCTCTGACCAATTTTCCTTCGGGTTGGTGCTCTACGAAATGATCACCGGAAGGAAACCCTTCCATCGAGGCACCGCGGCCGAAACGATGGTGGCCATTCTCCGGGAACATCCAGAACCTATCGCGGCGCAAATCCGAACTGCGCCCGCTCCGTTGTGTTGGGCGATTGAGAGGTGTCTGGCAAAGGATCCCGATAAGCGTTACGTATCCACGCGAGAGCTCGCACGAGAACTTGCGGCCATACGGGATCGCTTCGCGGAGAAGGCGGTGGAACAAGTAGAGAGTCCGCCGGCCAATCTTCCCGTGTCACGCACCGGATTTGTGGGGCGAGAAAAAGAAGCAAGCGCCATCACGGAGCTCCTGCTTAGGCAGGAAGTGCGCCTGGTTACCGTGACGGGCCCGGGTGGGATCGGAAAAACGCGTCTTGCGGTGGAAGTGGCGAGCGGCCTGACGGAGCACTTTCGAGGTGGGATCCACTTTGTGCCGCTTTCCCCGCTCAGCGATCCAAGCCTTATCGTATCGGCGATCGTGCAGACGTTGGGCATCCGCGAGGCGGGAGGCCAGTCCCCGCTCGAAATACTCAAAAAGAATTTCCAGGATTCGCTGCGCGCGCCAATGCTATTCGTGTTGGACAATTTCGAGCATCTGCTTCCGGCGGCCGGGACCGTGGCGGAACTGCTGGCGATGGCGCCCAATCTTAAAGTCCTGGTAACCAGCCGGGCGGCGCTGCACGTCTACGGAGAACAAGAATTTCCTGTGCCACCGCTGGCGCTGCCCGATTCACGATCCACAGGTTCTTTGGAGACCTTGTTACAGTGCCCCGCAGTGGCGCTATTCGTACAGCGTGCCGCTGCTGCCAAGCCGGATTTTGAACTCAATCGAGAAAACGCTCCCGCAGTCGCCGAGATTTGCGCCCGCTTGGATGGGTTGCCCCTGGCCATTGAGCTTGCCGCCGCTCGCGTGAAGGTTCTTTCGCCATCGGCGATGCTGGCGCGCTTGGCGAGCCGGTTGCAGCTATTGACGGGCGGAGCGCGAGATTTGCCTCAGCGACTGCAAACGCTTCGCGCTGCCATGGATTGGAGCTATGACCTGTTGAACGCCGCGGAGCAAAAGCTTTTTCGGAGAGTATCGGTGTTCGTGGGCGGATGCACTCTGGAAGGCGTGGAAGCCGTGTGCGACGCCAAAGGCGATCTCGATCTGGACCTGCTCGACGGAATGGCGTCCATGGTGGACAAAAGCCTAATGCAGCAGGTCGAACAGCCGAATGGTGAGTCGCGTTTTAAGATGCTGGAAACGATTCGCGAGTACGCCGTGGAAAAGCTGAAGGCCAGCGATGAGAAGGCGCCGACCAAGCGCGCGCATGCCGCGTACTGCCTGGTGGTGGCTGAAGAAGAGACTAAGGATCGCAGCGGGCCCGAAGGCACGCAATGGCTGGATCGCCTCGCGGTAGAGCATGACAATTTTCGAGCGGCACTTGAGTGGCTGATAGAAACGGGAGATGCGGAGTGGGGCCTGCGTCTTGGCAACGCGTTGTTCCGATTTTGGGAGATGCGTGAGTATCTCGCGGAAGGCCGCGACAGCTTGCGCAAGGTACTGAAGATTCCGGCGGCGGCAGCTCCCACGAAGGGGCGGGCGCGCGCGCTGTTTGCCGCGGGCGTACTCACTGGAGAGCAGGGAGATTTCGCCGCAGCGATTGCGCAGATGAATGAGAGTTTGGACATCGCGCGTCGGCTGCAAGACAACCAAGCTATTGCTGTTTCTCTAAACGGTCTTGCGATCCTTACTCGAGACCAGGGTGACATCGTGCTTGCGCGCTCTCTGTTCGAAGAAAGCCTCACAGTTTGGAGAGAATTGGGTGACCTCAAGGCCGTCGCTCGTTCGCTTAGCAATCTGGCGAATGTCGTGAAATTGCAGAGCGACTATTCCCGCGCGAGTTCCCTATACGGCGAATGTCTCTCTATTTTTCGTGGCCTGGGAGATCGCACGGGAGTTGGATGGACGCTAAATCACCAGGGTGATGTGGCCCGCGATCAAGGTGACACCATAGCCGCGCGAGCGCTGTACGAACACGCGCTGGCAGTTTTTCACGAGGTCGATGACCGTTGGGGCATCGCCGGAACGCTGGCCGATCTTGGGAGCTTGGCGCGGAAACAGGGCGATTATCCGACAGCAGACTCGCTATACCGGGAAAGCTTAAAGATATTCCAGGAACTAGAACATAAACGAGGAATCGCCCGCCTGCTGGAATGCTTCGCGTGCTCAGCAGCGGCTCAACAGCAAGCAGAACGTTCGCTACGGTTGGCGGGTACAGCAGCGGCGTTGCGACAGAATATTGGCGCGCCGCTGACGCGTGTGGAACAGGCCAACCTGGAAGCCATGCTGAATCCGGCGCGCCAGGTATTGAACGACACATCCGGAACGACCTCCTGGCTGGAGGGTTGGGCGATGCCGGTCGACAAGGCGATCGAAGAGTTGCTGTCGCGAGACGGCGGCATCTCCCTCGACATAACGCCAAGCTAAAGCAGTGCTGCTGATTCCGCGGGAAAATAAATGTTGGTGAAAGCGTTCAAACAGCGCTTACTCTGCGCTTGAAGGGTCGAGGAGCCGGCGCACTGCCGAAACACGATTGGCAGGTAGGCCAACACGCTTGGCGTGTTCTTGGATGGTGGCTTCGTCCGGTGCCAGATAGACGCAGTACACTTTGTCACCGGTCACATAGCTGTGGAGCCACTGAATCTCGGAGCCCATTCCCTTCAAGACGGCCACCGATTTTTGGGAGACTTCGCGCAATTGTGCGTCCGTGAGTTTCCCAGCACCGGGGACGTCGCGTTCGATAACGAATTTGGGCATGTCGTTCCTTTGACGGAGTATATGCTAGCAAGCCTGAGGAAGCAGTTTCAATAAGCTTGACCCTAGGCGGTTTGCCTCTGGGCGGCCACTAGCGTTCCTGCTGGGGTGAGGCGGCTGGGGAAATTTCCTGTAAACCTAGTTTTCTGGTCAGGCAATCGCGGCACAGGCAGCCCTCCGATTTGCTTTCGGGAATCGGCAAAACCTTCGGCAATTCAGCGCACCAGCAGCCGCCCTCCGGCTGGCAGGACATCGGGGCCTCGCATTGGGAGCAGAAGGTCTGCATTTGCAAATTATGGGATTAGCGGTTGGCCATCACAAGTCAAGAAAAAGTAACGCCAGAGTCGCGCAGTGTCCCCGGAGGAGAGCACGAATTGCCTCTCGTGCAATGCAAAACCCGCGGCGACGACCGTTCGGCAATGTCCCAGCAAAACGTTGGGAGGTCTTTTCCTCTACTGGCCATGGGCGTCAAGATCGCGCGAGACCTTTCCGGCGAACGAACGATAGACATAGACGAAATAACCGGAGGCCAGCATCATGCCGATTATCCACCAGACCAAGCCGACTTTCAGCCCGTACGAACCAGCCTTTGCGTTCTGGACCGTCAGGGAGTAGAGGATATTGCGGGCGGGAAGCACCATCGGATAGACGCCGAAAACCACGCTGGTAAGCATGCCCAGCAAAAAAGCGCAGGAAGCCAGAAAGGCGTTTCGTTCGTTCTTGCGACGGAGTTCAAATGAAACGCCCGCCAGTCCGGCTATTGCCAGCAGCGGGAAGACATATCCGACCGGCCATGTTTTCAAATTTGCGGAAACCTGCGGCTGAATGCGCAGAGTGATCGCGGTGATCAGCGCGGTAAAGCCCACCAGGCCCCACCAAAGGCTGAGCGCAAGCTTTCCCGCGCGGTCGTTCACCGCGCCGGAAGTCTTCAGAGACACCCACAACGCGCCGTGCATCATTAGCGCCAGTAGCGCTTCCACGCCAATCAGGATACTGAACCAATCTAGAATTCCCGTTTGCTCACCGAGGCGGAAGTTCGTCCAGAGGGGTTCGAAGAAATAGCCGGAAGCATCCAAAGGAACGCCGCGCACCACGTTCCCAAGCGCAGCGCCGAAGAAAATCGCAAGCAAAAGGCTCGCAGAGCAGAAAACGAAGTCCCAGAAGGGAATCCACACCGGACTCTGTATGTGATTGCGGAATTCGATGGCGGTGCCACGAAGGATCAAAAGCCACAACACCATCATCAGCGGCAAATAAAAGCCGCTGAAGGCGCTCGCGTACAGAAGCGGAAAAGCAAAATACAAAGTACCACCCGCAGCCAGCAGCCACACTTCGTTGCCATCCCAAACCGGGCCGATGGTGGAGAGTACTTGGCGCCGCTCTTCAATCGACCGAGTAACAAAAAAATAGACAGCTCCAACGCCGATGTCGAAGCCATCGAGCAGCACATAAAGCGCGATCATAACGGCAACTAGCCAGAACCAGACGGCTTCCAAGATCGCTCCTTAATCCGCGGATTCCGCAGGGACGCGAGCCGGCAAGCGCGGTGCGTGCGGGTGTTCCGGGTCAGGACCCAGTTCGATTTCCCGGTACATCAGAAACAGCCACAGCATGCCGAGGATGGTGTACATACCCATGAACCCGATCAGTGTAAATAGCACATTGCCTGCGCCGACCCGCGAAGAAGCGCCGTGCGCGGTGCGCATCAATCCGTAGATAAGCCACGGCTGGCGCCCGAGTTCCGCGGTCATCCAGCCAGCGGTATTGGCGATATACGGCAGGGGTACACTCAGCATAAGGATCCACAGCATCCAGCGGCTCTCGAAAAGTTTCTTGCGCCACAAAAGAAACGTCGCGACAACCATCACCGCGATAAATATAGTTCCGAGCCCCACCATCACGTGATAGCTGAAATAGAGCAGTTCGATCTTGTCTGGTTTCAGATCATCGGGGAAGGCGTTCAGGCCCCGAACTTGCGCGTTCCACCTGCGGTACGTCAGCATGCTGAGCATGTTCGGAACCACCAGCGGATTATCCAGTTTGCGATTCTCCAGATCGGGTTGTCCGAGGATGGCAATTCCAGCGCCTTCTTCCGTATCAAACAAGCCTTCCATCGCGGCAAGCGTGACGGGCTGATTCAGCGCGATTAGTTTGCCCTGCTGGTCGCCGGTAGGCATCATTTGCAACAGCGCCGCGATCACTCCGACAACCACGCCGACGCGCACGAAAGTTTGGCCGTACGGAATATCACGGTGGGCTAGCAGATAAAATGCTCCGACGGCGGCCATTACGAAGGAGCCGGTCTGTACCGCGCCCAACATCGTGTGCGCGTATTGCCACAGAGCCCATTTGTTCAGCAACAGCGCCCAGAAGCTGGTGAGTTCAATGCCACCACTCGGTGCCATGCTATAGCCGACGGGATGTTGCATCCACGCGTCCGTCGCGACAATGAAATATCCAGACAGCCACGAGCCTATAAAAACGAGAAAGGCGGCAAACCAGTGCCCGATCCGCCCGAGCTTCTTTTCGCCAAAGAGAAAAAGTCCGAGGAAGGAAGACTCCAGAAAAAACGAAAATAGGCCCTCCATCGCCAGCGTTTGCCCGATTACTCCCCCGGCGGCTTTCGAGAATTCCGCCCAGTTGGTGCCAAACTGAAATTCCATCGGGATGCCGGTGACCACGCCAACGGTGAAATTGATGCCAAATATTTTGGCCCAGAAACGGGCGGAACGATCGTAGTGTTCATCCCCGGTGCGCAGGGCAATGGTTTTTAGTGTGACGATGAGCAGGGCCAGGCCCATGGTGAGTTGGGGAAATAGATAATGAAAAGTGATCGTGAATGCAAAATGGAGACGGTGAGCATCCAATGCGGAACCCATGCGGGCACCTCACGGCCAAACTGGACGATGCGGCGCGTTGACTCGAGCAACGCCAGGGGAGCGAATTGCGGGTCTATTCTCGCACGTCAGCCACTGGTTGCAAGGGCGCTGATCGAGCGGCCCTGCACGGAGCGCGGACCGGACTGTTCAGCAGGCGAGTTCTGTTGTCGATACAATGGGCGAAGAGAAATGAAGGTTAAGGTGAATGTCGGAATCAACTGCAAGCCCGGGAAGCGTCCAACAACCGATCAGCAACAGAATCCCCGCAGCTTGGCAGTACGCGGTACGAATTTTTCTTGGTTGCGGCGTTGCGTGGTACTCGCTTCACCTTGCCGGTATGCACAACCCGCTCTGGGCGCTCGTTTCCGTAATTGTTGTCACGGAACCCGAGCCCAACGCGGCGTGGATGGCGTTCCTTTCGCGGATTATCAATACAATGATTGGCGCGGCAATTGGGCTGCCGCTTTTGTACCTGTTTGGACCGAAGTTCTGGTCGGTGTTGCTGGGTGTCACGATTTCTGTGTTGATCAGCACGCAACTCACCAAGGTGCCTGGAAGCTGGCGGGTGGCGCCAACCACGGTGGCCATCGTCATGACCCCGAGTGTCCTGGCGGCTTCAAGAAGCGCGGGACTTAGCACCGCGAAGGATCGAACGATAGAAGTGTTGGTCGGCAGCGCCGTAGCGTTGGTCATCACTTTGTGCACGAGTTTTATCGAGACGAGGTTCTCCCGGTTAAACAATTACCGAACACAGCGCCGCGGAGCTGCGTGATATTTGTTGTGAATATGGCGCGGTTGATTCCGGGGAACTGCAGTCAGGGCGTATCTTGCAGGTCATACAGGTCGATTCGGCACATAAACCTGGGCCGAATACCGTTGACTGCACCGAATTGGAACCATAACATCAGGGCACAAGTGTTCGTAAGAACCCCAAGACCCGCTCTATCGGCCGCGCTTACGGGCAGCCCGGGTTCTGAAGCCGCCGGTAGTGCTTCACTCAGGAGAGAGCGATGATCCTCACGGTGAACAAGAAACAGGTGACACCTGAAATCGGATTGGCGGAGTTGCACGGGAGGCTGCTCATGGGCAATGACAGCCGGCAGGTGGAATGGGCGATCGCCGAGTTTTTGAAAGAAGGCGTTAAGAAAGTTGTGCTGGACCTGAGCGAGGTAGACACGATGGACAGCACAGGAGTGGGCATTCTGGTGATGTGCCACGCCAAGCTTCAGAAGGAAAAGGGCGATCTGCGAATCATTTCGAAGCAAGGGATCGTACACGATACGCTACTGATGACACACGTGGACCGCATCGTGCAATTCTTCCCCACGATAGAGGAAGCGACTAAGGGTTTTTGAAGACGCCCCGTGGTTAGCGGAACGTAGTTAGTGGAACGAAGCGACGGCCTGATCCGCGTCGTCAAAAGAAGTAAACAGATTGGATAGTCCAACCATCTTCAGCGTCTGTACCGTAAACTTCGAAGGCTTCAACAACCGGATAGCACCACCACTCTGTTTCGCAGTGGTCAAATAGCGAACCAGCATCCCAATGCCGCTGGAATCGATGGTTGGCACTTGTTCGAGATCCAGAACGATGCGGTTGTGACCTTCGTTGAGAAGGCCAATCATAATGGAATTGAAGCGATCCAACGGTTGGCCCATGGCCAAGCGGCCGTTCAGTTTGACGATCTTGACGGAATCCTGCGTCCTGGTGTCGATCTCCAAAGCTCTCGCCCCCGGTGTCCTGCCACGTCACTCCAGACAATAAGGTTGACAAGCGAAATACCTTTTGTCAGAGTGCGCGGACAAGTTAGATAATCTTAGCGCAAAAAGCAAGAAATCCAGGAAGCCAGGGCGGCTGACAGAGAACTCGCCGGAAAGAACGCTAGCGTTGGCCAGTCAGGAACAGGAATCGGTACTCGACCTATCCGGGTTCAGTGCGGACCTGCTCAACGAGCAGGAGATAGCCCCGCGCGCCCGCACCTTCGCAAAATATGTTGCCGGACTGTTGAATGAATCCGCGGTGAGTGTGTATACACTGGCGACGGACGGCGACGAAACTTTCTGGGTACCGCGAGCGATTGTTGGCGAAGCCGCGGTCCACGATCAAGCGATTGCGTTGCACTCCGGTTTGTTGGGCGAGTTGGCGAGCACTTTGGAGCCGATCCTGCGCAATGCCGCCGAAGTAAGGCGCGAAGACTACGCGCATCTCGATACGCGACGAACGCTGCTATCACTCGCGTGTATTCCACTAAAAAACGGCGAGAATCTTGTCGGAGCCGTGGAGATTCTGGCATTTGAGGAGCCGAATTCGCCGGAGGATATTGCGGCGCTGCTGCCGGCTGCCGGGGTAGCCGGCTCGGCCCTTGCTTCGGCGCAAACATACGAAGAAGAACGAAATGGAACGCTTACTTCCATTTCCCGCCTTACGCAACTGTATGACTTGGAAAAAGTATTTTCCTCCACGCTGGAGATGAGCGAACTGCTGCCGCTGATCGCTTCCAAGTTCTCCGAAATACTCGAGTGCGAGGCGATCAACATCTGGTTGATGCAGCCAGACGAAACCGTGGAAATGATGCACCAGGCTGGTGAGGATCCCACCGTATTCAAAGGGCAGCTGCAGAAACCCGGCGAAGGCATTGCCGGCGCGCTCTCCGATACCGGAGAAACGCTTTGCATTTCCGATCCCACCGATCCGCGCCTTGTGGAGCGCAATCGGGCAAATGGTGGCGTTGGAGTAGTGTCCTTGATTGCGGGCCCGATCATGGACAAGACCGCGCTGGTGGGTGTAATCGAGGCGGTGAACAAAGAGGATGGCAAGCCGTTCGATGACGACGACCTGTTTACCTTGAGCAATCTGAATGATACGGCCTCGACGGCGCTGCACAACGCCAGTCTGTTGCTTGCCGAACGCAAAGTAGAAGTTCTCGAAACACTGAATACCGTCAGCCACGAAATCACATCGACGCTGAACCTGGAGCGCATGCTGCAGACGATCGTGAACGCGCCGCAAGCGGTTATACCGTACGAACGTGCCGCGATTGTGCTGGAGCAGAACGGACGCTTCAAGCTGAGCGCCGTGACAGGGTTGACGCAGGTGAATGCCGATTCACCAGACATTGCACCGCTGAACGAAATTCTGCAATGGGCTGCGCTTTCCGAAGAGAAGATCTACGTTAAGCAGCATGGCGAAGAGATCGATTCGGACCGCGAGGAAACCCGCGCGAAGTTCCGCAAGTATTTTGCGGAAACCGGGATGCGTGGCTTTTTTGCCCTGCCCTTGAACGATGACACCGGACGAGTCGGGATGTATGCGATGGAGAGCCATGATCCCGATTTTCTCAGCCCGGCCCACCTGGAAATCTTGCAACTGCTGGCCAGCCAGGCCACCGTGGCACTGCGCAACGCGCAGATGTACAAGGAAGTGCCATTCATTTCGGTGATCGAGCCGGTGATGGTGCGCAAGCGCAAGTTCATGGCGATGCAGAAACATCGCCGTGTGCTGTGGTACACAGTCGCGGCACTGGCGTTTTTCTTCCTGGTGCTGTGCCCGCTGCCGATGCGCGTGGATGGGGACGCCGTGGTGTCGCCGGGGCAGCGCGCACTGGTGCAGCCGGAGGTTGCCGGGGTGATCAGCAAGATCTTTGTGAAGGAGGGAGAGCACGTGCAGCGCGGGCAGGCGCTGGCGCAAATGGAAGGATGGAATTTCCGGTCGGCGCTGGCGGCGGCGGATTCAAGATACGAAACTGCGACGCTGAACATGAACAAGGCGCTGGCAGCGAATGATGGAACACAAGCAGGCGTGGAACGCGTGCAAGCGGATTACTGGAAGGCCGAAGTGGAAAGGGCGAAACAACTACTGGAGAAGACGGATTTGCGATCGCCGATTGACGGAGTGGTGGCGACCCCGCATGTTGAGGATTTTGCGGGAAGAAAACTAGAGCAGGGCGATTCGTTCGCGGAAGTGGTGAATACGTCGGAGGCGATGGTGGACGTCGCGGTGGAGGATGAGGACGCGGGGATGTTGAAGGCGGGGCAAAGAGCGGTGGTGAAGTTGAATAGCTATCCGACGCGGACGTTTCGAGGGACAGTGGCGGTGGTGAGCCCGCAGGGAACGTTATTAAAGGATGGATCGGTGTTTTATGCGCGCGTGGCAGTGCCGAACGAACAGGGAGCAATTCGGGCAGGCATGGAAGGGCGGGGGAAGGTGCGCGTGGGATGGTACCCGTCGGGGTATGTATTGTTCCGGCGGCCGTTTTTGTGGGTGTACGCAAAGATGTGGTATTGGCTGGGCTGGTAGGAGCACGGAGAAGGCATGCGTAAAGGCTGGAAGTGGATAGGGTTCAGCGTGGCGCTCCTCGCGGTGGGTTGCGGGGATGAAAAAGTGTCGACGGGCAGCATGACGAATGCGGCTGCGGCGACGGCAGTACCGGCGCCAACGCCAGTAGCGATCAAGCCGATGGCAGGAGCGGCAGGCGAACCGGGGGACGCCGGCCTGGTGGTCTCCGGGCCGATCATCGTGGAGCATCAAGTGGAGTTGAGCGCACAGCGCGATGGCGAACTGCAGAAGGTCTATTTTGACGCGCCCGCGCGCGTGAAAGCGGGAACGCTGCTGGCAAAACTGGACGACCGGCAGATTCTGGCGAATCTGGAAGCGGCGCGAGCGAAGTCGCGTAGCATCGAAGCGGATTTGAAGAATTGGGAAGCAGAAGCGCAGGTCCTGGAAGCCGACTACGGGCGGCAGCAGGAACTTTGGAAACTCGGGCTAACTTCGCAGGAGCAATTGCAACATGCCAAGTACAAGGCGGAATCGGACAAGTGGGACATTCAGCGAGTGACGGAATCGTTGAATACGTCCAGGCAGGAAGAGAAATCGCTGGAGATCGAAGCGGAAAAGGCCAAGGTGATTGCCCCGTTTGATGGAGTGATCGCCCGGCGATACGTGCGCGAAGGGCAGAACGTGAATAAGGGCGAGCGGCTCTTTTGGGTGACCGCGGAGGCGCCGCTGCTGGTCCGGATTACTTTGCCGGAAAAATTGTTTGGGAAGATGCACACCGGGCAGCCGGGGCAGATCACGTCGGTGGACGTGCCGGGCGAAACGCACGCGGCGCGAGTGAAGCAGGTGAGCCCGGTGGTGGATCCGTCGAGCGGGACATTTGAAGTACTCGTGGAATTGACCGGGGAACGCGGCGCTCTGCGGCCGGGGATGACCGCGTCGGTACACTTGCAGAATATCCACTGAAGAATCGATGAACCTCACACGCGCACTGGAAGTGGCCCTGCCGGACATTCCGGCGCGGAAGCTGGCGGAGAGCTATCCGCGGCCGGATCCTGGGATGACGTTCCGGGAGCACATTGAGGGCGGAAAACCGGTGGTGCGGATCTATGTTCCGAGCGTCGCCGGAATGTACAGCCTAGATAAGAGCCAATGGGA
>Ga0070765_100000262_pt1 | contig 31728 bp, 29 predicted proteins | sample HubBroMetageWFT5_FD_71516 | JGI IMG/M metagenome (GOLD analysis project Ga0070765, IMG submission 71516) | Warmed and freeze-thawed soil microbial communities from the Hubbard Brook experimental Forest, New Hampshire - Hubbard Brook CCASE Soil... | ecosystem: Environmental > Terrestrial > Soil...
GCCCATTTGCAGAGTCAGCTCGCCCTTCAAAATAACGTGCGCCGTTTCGCTGGTGTGCGTGTGCTCGGGATAACTGGCATTCGGCCAGTCCTCCCAGACGTAAGCCTGCGAGAATCCCTCCTCGCACAGTTTTCTCATGATCTCTTTCTCGTTCATATTGCGATTATACCGCGTCCAAAAACGGAGACGCCCTCCCTGCAGCAATGGGGGTCGCTGCAGAAAGGGCGTGCCGTCTTCAGGAGAGAAGCTCGTTAAACTGCCAGGTTATTCGCCTGCCGGTGGAATAGCGTCCGGCGGCACAGCAGCGGGTCCACCGGGACCGCGCCTTCCTCTGCCGCCGGGCCCGGGCCCACCTTGCTGGACGGTGTAGTCCGCAGGCACCGTGAACAGCGCTGCGGCGGGTTCTGTCCGCTGAATGTTTGTTAAGGTGTAGGTCGTCTGCCCAAAGCGCGGGTCGGTGCGAACGCTCTTCACCACCACCTGCAAGTCCGGCGAATACCACCGCTCGCTGGTGACCGTGATCACTTTGTCGTTGCCGATTTCACCGGCCGCGATAGTCCGCGTGTAACGCGTTCCCTGCGCATTAATGCCGTTGATTACCTGCGTGCCTAGATCGGCCTTCTGCAGGCGTCCGCTGGCGATTTCGGCCTGCTCGCGCGCCTGCATTCTGGTCTCGACATTTGCGCCGGTTGTTGTGGTGCCTGCTGTGGCGTTCTTGCCCTTGGGCCCGCGGTTATGCGCTGGCAACAGTGTCGCAACTTTCGTATCGGCATGCAGAACGAAGGACTTTGACGCCACCGGATCGTTCACCATTACGAAAGACTTGCTCTGTCCGGAGGTAGCTAGCGGTCCTACCGCAGGAAGAGTCGTCTCCTTGCGCGTTCTACCCTGGCTGTCGCGGTAGACATTCGACTGCACCTTGCGATCAATTACCGTGCCATCACCGAGCGTTTGGGTGGTCTCTGAAACGGCCACGGCGCTATACGCCGCTCCCGTGACCACTTTCCCAGGATGCATCTCGCTGAACCCAAGGATTTCCATTCGACCGCCCATCGGCCCATCCGGTCCGGGCGGCGGACCCGGAGGCGGCTCTTGCGCGAACACTACGCTACCCACAAGAAGACATGCTGTAGCGACTTGTGACAATCTCCGTTTCATCATCATCTGTCCCTCGTCTCTTCTCTCCCAGCCTGCAGCTACGCGTCTGCAGTATTTCTAATTGCCGCTGGTTTGCGGAAGCCGCACAGCTTCAGGCTGGCCGTCCTCGCTAACCAGCAAATCCACTTGAATCCAATCGGTAGCGCTTTCCTCGTTCACTGCAAGCCCCAGCGCCCCCAAAGCTCCGCGCTGCATTCTTACCTGCACGACGGTGCCATCTTCCGACATGCCCGGAACGTCACCGGGCAATAACGTGAAGTCCTCGCTGTCATTCGACGCCAACAAAGTTTCGTCGCCTGGTGCTGTTTCATCGATCGCCGAACTCTTTGCTTGCTGCGTAACTTTCTGGCTGTCGACGGCCGCAACGCCGGAACTCTTTGTGAAAGCGTTTCTCTTCGCCTGTTCCCAATTTGTCCAGGTCACCGCCACCGCCAGCAACGCCGCCGCTGCCAATGCCCAACTCGCAATCACCGCTGCGCGGCGCATCTTGGTCGTCCCATGTTGGTTGCGAAACTCCTGCCGCAAACGAAGCTCCACTCGCCCCGAGGCCTCTGCGTTTCCGGTCTCCGCGCCAATCGCGCGCAAATCGTCCCGCAACAGTTGCCAGTTTTCGTGTAACGCCGCACAGCGAGGACACTCACGCAAATGCTCCCGTGCTTCTTCTTCCTGCGCCGTATTTCCGGCAATCCCGCCCAGGTCCAGCCCTGCGATTTCAAATTCTTCACACCGCATACGTTGCTTCTCCTGCTCGTTCATCGGCCCGCACTCACGCGTTTCGGCACATCTCTCAGAATTTCCAGCTTTGCCAGCAGCAGCGCTCGTCCCCGATGCAATCGCGAACGAATCGTCCCAATCGGGCATTCCAGCGCCGCAGCGGCCTCTTCGTAACTCAGCTCTTCCAGTTCGCAAAGCACGATCGCTTCACGAAACTCCACCGGCAATTGCATAACCGCGTGACGCACCATCTCGCGCCGCTGCTTCAGTTCCGCCCACTGCGCCGGTGTCTTCTCGTCACTCCATTTCGCCAGGGTTGCGTTTCCTTCTTCCACTTCCAGGTCCAGCGGCAATTCGCGCGGCAATCGTTCCTGATGCTTCATGATCCGGTTTCGCGCGATGCCGTAGAGGTACCCGCCCAGAGTCCCGCGCTCCACATCGAATTTCTTCGGATCGCGCATCAGCGTCATGAACACGTCCTGCACGATCTCCTCAGCGGCCCAGCGATTTCCGGCCATGCGTAAGGCAAATCGGAACAGCGGCGCCTGGTACCTTCGATACAGCTCTGTAAAGGCTGCTTCGTCGCCTCTCGCCGACTTGCGCAGCAATACGTCGTCCGTAACAATCGGGTCGATCTTCATGTCTCCTGATGCGACGCGTGCTGTCACAAACTAGTTCCTCTCAAGGGAAAAAAAAGTTCCCTCGGGCACGGGCCAAAGGGCTCGACGCCCACCCACACTCTATTACAAACCCATTAGTTACTTATAAGTTGTTCCAGAATTGGGACTTGTGTTCATCGAGGTGGGTAAATCCGAGCCCATCGGTATTTGGCAACGGTCAGACTTTCGTCCGGCTATGGCGAGCCAAACTCAGGTACTTGTCAATTCTTCTTCTCCGGCCGAAACATGTTCGCCGCGATCCGGGTGACCATCCGCCGCGGCACCAATCTCTGAGAATGGGCTCCAAGGTAATTCGCCGTCCCGGAAATTACATAACTCTTTCCCGCCGCCAGCGCCTCCAGCCCGGTCCGGGCCACCTTTTCCGCCGTCTCCTGGTGCTTCTGGGTGAACTTCTCCTGCTGCGCCACCACGTGGAATTCCGACTCTGTTGACCCCGGGCACAATGCGCACACCCGAATACCGTGCGGCTTCATCTCCTCCGCAAGGCCCTCCGCAAAGAATAAATCAAACGCCTTCGTCGCCGCATAAGTCGAAATGTAGGGCACCGCCTGGAACGCAGCTGTGGACGCAAGGATAAGGACGTCGCCGCGCCGCCGCTCGATCATTCCCGGCAAAAACAGCCGCGTCAGGTGCACCACTGCGTGGCAATTGACCTGCACCATATCCAGCAGTCGCTGCGTTTCAACCTGCGTCAACTCGCCGTATTGGCCGAAGCCTGCGTTGTTGATCAACAGGTCGATGGTCAGCCCTTTTTGTCTGGTGAACTCGAAGATATCGACGGGAGCCTCAGACTTCGCCAAATCAGCAGCGACTATTTCCGTTCGGATGGCATGATTCTTGGCAAGTTTGCGCGCCAATTCTTCTAAACGATCGTGCCGCCGCGCCGTAAGCACCAAGTGCGTGCCTCCGGCAGCAAGCTCCTCCGCCAAGGCAACGCCGATTCCCGCGCTAGCCCCTGTGACCAGCGCCCACTTTCCCTGCCATTCTTTTGTCACGTGGATTCCCTCAGGCGGAGTCTGACTTGCCCATGCGCATCACGGAGTCTTTTATGCGCGTGCCCTGGTCCTTCATGCGTTCCATCAAACGCTTGGCCCAAACAAATTCAGCGGCCAGCACCGTCAATCCCAAAAAGATAACCACCCAGCCGGGTCCCGGCGTGAAAATCATAACCGCTCCGGCCAAAAGCAGCGTAAAGCCTCCCAATATCTTGAAGAAGCGCTTTACCTGATCGATCGTGCGAAATTGCATTGGGTCTCGTTCCGAGACGAGTAGAAACAACTTCTATTCTGAGGCCTTTGCAGCAGTCTTTCAATAACGGCCATTTCCATTCCATCCTATAAGTACTCTCCGCAATTTGAATTTCTGATGAAATCGCAATTCAAGGCTTCAGCGTGTGCACGTCTTTTCTCGATTTTGTTCTGAGGATCGTCGCGCAATTCGTGCACCCATTCCTTGATTTGTTGAACACTCGGGAAAGCGCCAAGGCAACCAACGTATCTGAAGAAAGGATTGTGGGAACTCACCCGACGAACCGTCGTTTGTCCGTTTCCAGCACAAACTCCAAGCGGTCTCCAAACTCTAGTCCGAGCCGTTTGCGGACTTCCAACGGCAAGGTTATTCGTCCTCTGTTGCCAATCTTGGCGGTTGGACCCATCGGTTACCTTTCTGCGCAGATGTCATATTTTACCGTGCTGTGCATCAGAGGCGCTTACCGATTCGCAAGTTGTTCCGGGTTGTCTGTGCCTCGAAAACCTGCGGTTCGCTCCTTCCGTCAAGCTGGATCACAATTTTGAGCGCGGTTGCATCGCCATGGCCACCAGCGCGCCGATCAGGATTGCGGGGAAGAGCTGCCCCACGACGGCCTCCGCAATTGCTAGCGATCGCGCGAACGGACTCAGCGGTAACACGTCGCCGAATCCGACCGTGGTCAGCGTCGTAAAACTGAAATACACCAGCTTCGACGTAAGTTGGTCCACGTCTGCCGGTGCCGCCGTGAAGTGGAACGAACCCGGGTGGAGTTGTTCGACCAGTTGGAAAGCCGAAGTCCACGCAAGTCCGAGAAGCAAATACGCGGACACGCCGCCCTGTATGCGACTCCAGGTTATGGGGCCTTCGCGGAACATCACCAGCAACACGATGCGTGCGTACAGAAGCAACGTCACAATGGACAGAATGCTGCTCAGCTGTTGCAGAAACCGGGTGGGATACAAGTGCGAGAGCCACAACATTGCCGCACCAGCAATGACAAACGCGATCACCGCCGCTCTGACGATACGCCTCTGCTCGATAGCCAGAGCTCCGGACAGCATTAGCCCCACCATCAACAAATCGAAGAAAAATCGGCCCGGCAAGCCGGCTTCGCGAAAAGGGTAAATCAGGAAAATCAACACGACCACGGAGACAGAAACCAGTGTCAGCCCTAGGTCTCCAGACCAAAACTGGCTCATATGCGAATGAAAAAGAGCCAAACGAGGTGAATGCGGACCTTCACTCATGCGAACCGTCCTCCCGTCTGCTTACCACGCTTCGAACGGGCAGAAGTATAGCTTTGGCACGGGCCGCCATGCCGGTTTCAGTGTGAGGCGGGAAAATCCTTAGGCTGCGGCGCGGAACCGGCGACTTTCCCCCCAGTTTCACATTTCGAAACTTCCGTTGCGATATTCTTCATGTCCTCAACATCATCCTTGCCGAGCGCGCCGCGTTTTTCGAGATCACGCATGACTTCCAGCCCGCGCCCATACCAGCGGCAGGCCTCGATCGCATACTGCCTATTTCCACTTTTCTTCTCAAGCATGGCGCTAACCGTACCGAGTAGCTGGTAATTTGTCGCCAAGTCATCGCGTACTTCGATGTTCTTTTCGTCCTTCGAGGCTACGCGTTCCCGCAACTCGCGAGCATCATCCTCACTGGCGAGAGCGCCTGCGAGATCCCCCGCTGCCATAAGCATCTTGCCAATGTTCTCGTGGCTGGCCGCACAATCCAGTTGCGCTTGGCCGCTGCCCGGATCGCGTTCCGCCAGCTTTGTATCAATGCTGAGCGACTGCCGATATTGCGCCAGCGCCCCCGCGGTATCGCCCGAGCGGGCCAGCACATTGCCGATTTTTTCATGACTGATCGAGAGGTCGCGTTGTATCTCGGCGTTGTTGGGGTCGACATCCGCAATGGCTGCCCGGGCCTGCAACGCGTCCTGATAATTCTCCAGTGCCCCGCGCATGTCTTTGGTTGCGGCAAGCAAATTGCCGATCTTGTCGTGAACGCTGGCGGTTTCTCGCTTCGCTTTGGCCTTATCTTCCGCAATCGATTCCACCGCGACCGCCACAGGCAGTGCTTGCCGGTAATAACCCAGCGCTTCTGCCTTGTTGCCACCTGCCGCCAACAAATCGCCATGTTTGATATACGCGATGAACAGGTCGCGTTGAGTGGGGGCATCGCCGGGCCGGTTTTCCGCCAACGCTTGGAAGGTGGCCAGCGCGGGACGTTCTGTTTCCTGCGCTTCGCGCAACTGGCCAGTCCGCCACAGCGCTTGCGCCACACGCTGGCTGCTGGTCGCAAAATCGCGGCGCGCCTGGGGATCGTCATGGTTGGCGTACAGCAAATCCTTCCTGATGGCGTAATCTTCACGATAATTTGCCAAGGCGTCCCCTGGTTGACCCGCAATCATTAGCGCGTCGCCGATGCGTTCGTAATTTGTGGCGATGTCTCGCTGCAGTGCGGGGTCTGGCGTCCCACTAGCCGCAAGAGCCTTGCGGATTGCGAGTGCATGTCGATAACTTTCCATCGCGCCCACGCGGTCACCGATGTTTGCGAAGGCGGCGCGTCCCTGGGCGTCGCCGACTTTCTGATAGGCGGCGGCCAACTCGAGTTGTAATTCCCGATCGCCACTCGCCTCTTTCGCCAAACTGTTCAAGTATTCGAGCGTGCCGCGTACGACCAGCGCACGGGCGGCGGTCGTGCCGGGAACTTTCGCGATCTCGTCGTGAAATTCAAAAATATTGGAACTCGCCAGTTTCCGAACATCGTTGAAGCGACGTTCGGCTTTGGCCTGCGCTGCTTGCGCTCGCCGTGCCTGCCACATCGTCGTGGTCAAACCGGCTATCAGCGACAACACGATAAGTGCCGCGGCCGCGACCCCCACTCTGTGCCGTTGAACGAATTTGCTAGCGCGATACCCAAAAGTGTCACCGTGCGCGGCGACTGGCAAGCCTTCAAGATGACGGCGAATGTCCTCCGAAAAGAGGTCGACCGAAGCGTAGCGGCGCTGCGGTTCTTTTCTCAGCGCCATCAGCAAGATGTTATCGAGATCGCCTTTGAGCTGGCGGCTCAACTTCGCCCCGTGGCGCTTCATCGCCGTAGACGAAGGTGCCATCGCCACGCCCTGCCCATCTTCGGCTTGTTCGTCCGGTTTGCGGGAGCCGGATGTTTTCATCACGACGCGGCTCGGCAGCTCCGGATCTACGTTGCAGATGACCTGTTCGACGCTTTCTTTGCTGTGATGTTCCAGATCATACGGGTCGGTACCAACTAACAGCTCGTAGAGAATCACGCCGAGAGAATAAATGTCGGTGGAGGTGTCCACAGGCTCGCGGCGTGCCTGCTCCGGGCTGAAGTAGCGCTCCGTGCCCACCAGAACATTAGTGCTTGCCGCGGCTTGTGCGCCGCCCCGATGAACGGGATCGAGTATTTTGGCGACTCCGAAATCGAGCAGCCGCGGCGTGCTGTCTTTCGTGACCAGGATGTTGCTCGGTTTCAGGTCCCGATGCACCACCAGCTTGCGATGGGCATAAGCGACGGCGTCGCAAACGTTGCGGAAAAGCTTCAGGCAATCCTTTATGGAGAGTCCTCGTTCGCGGCAATACGCATCAATCGGCAGACCATCTTCGACGAAGTCCATCACCAGATAGGCTTGCCCGTCGCGGCTTACGCCGGCGTCAATCAATCCCACAATCCAGGGATGATTCAGGTTCGCCAGAATCTGCCGTTCGTCCAAGAACCGCGATTCCATGTCGCGGCTGTGTACCGTGCCTTTCAGAAACTTAACGGCACCGAGTTGCCGCACCTGGCCATCGTTCCGCTCAGCGAGATAGACGAGGCCAAAGCCTCCCTCACCCAAAGGACGCAAGAGCTTCCAGCTCCCAATCTGTTTGTTTTCGGAGGACACTGCTGGAGGCTCAGCGATGACCGGCTCGACGCTGATGCCCTCCGCGCCGCGGATGTACTCCAAAACCAAAGCCTTGAGCGCTTCGTCGTCGCCGCAAGCTTCGTCGATGAAGGATGCGCGCTCTATTCCGGCATTGAACTCCAGCGCGTTATCGCCGATCTGCTCGGCGTGCTCGATAGGTTCGTCAGTCGCCATGTGTTCGCCCAACCTGCGAGCCAGCGAAACGCTTGGGGAAAAGCGTTACGCGGGATAGTTTTGGCCCATGCCCGCTTCAGGTCTTGCTCTCTCCCGGCGGGCATAACTCGCCATTTTGGCTTTAGCCTTCCGGAACTCTTTCGTAACGGTTTCTGAACTGCAGCCCAGAACCTCGGCTGCTTCCTCCTCGGTTAAGCCCACAAACACGCGCAGTCTCACGATCCCGGCTTGCCGTCGCGAAATCTGGCCTTTGCCCTCTTCGTCGTTGTCGTGTTCGAGACGGTCCAGCAGCTCTTTGACAACTACCGCCTGTTCGACATTCTCTTGCAACAAATTCTTCCCGCTTGGCGCGGATGTGGGTCCACCCGCAGGCTGGAATCCATCCTCAGCCAGTGCATCGAGTGAATCCGTTTGGCTGCCGCCGTGCGCGCAGCTCTTGAAATGTCGTGCGTGGTCGATCAGCAATTGCTCCATGGCCAGTGCCATGGTGTTGAAAAAGTGGCTAGCCGACTCCCACTGGAATTCCGGCGATTTCTTCCCGAACAGGCGCATATATAAATCGCTGAGCAATCGCGTAGCATGCATGCTGGCGCCAGGCGGCTGTCGCGACACTTTCCTGCGGGCCAGTTGCTTTAGGTCGCTGTAGAGAATTACGAATATGTCTTCGCTCGATTTGCCGGCGGCCCGCAGTTCATCGAAAACCTCTGCTACTTGTTGAATCGCTTCGCTGTTCGTTGGCCCAGTCATGTCAGTGCGCAACCCGGCAGCAGCCTTACCCTTGGGTCCCAACGCCTGTCCACGTTTTTCCGGGCGGCGCGGGTTTTCGTCTTAAACGGCGAAAAATTCGGCGCAATAATGTCACTTTTCTCCCCAAATAGGAAGCACCGTAGCCCGCAAGCCTTCTGCCAATTGGTCCTAAACCACAACGTTCCAGTACGGGTAGCTGGGCAGATGACCGCCTTGCAACACCTCCACTACCTTTGCTGAGTTGCACCTTAATTAGTGACCGACTTTTACCCTTTTTCCCTCTCCTCACCGTATGAGGCAGAGAAGGAGGCCAATCGTCACAAGGTCTCCCGGGAAAGCTTCCTTCAAATCTTCGACTTCGAAAGGATGCGAACAATGAACTCCAAGCGCAAAAGTTTCCTGTATCAGGCCAAGCGTCACATGCTGGTGCTTACGGCTTCCTTGCTTTTGATTGCGGCACTACCTTCGGGTCTCCACGCAGAAGCCCCATCGGCACCTGCGTATGTGGAGCTGGATGCGGTGCAGCTCGATCAACTCGTGGCCCCGATAGCTCTCGATCCAGACTCGCTCGTGGCTCAGGTGTTGACTGCTTCCACCTATCCGGACCAGGTCGCTTCCGCGGATGCCTGGTTGAATCAAAACATGGGACTGCCTCCGGATCAGCGCGCGACCGCGGCCAACAATATGTCCTGGGACCCAGCCGTGAAAGGCCTCACCGAATTTCCCTCGACTCTCGACAGCCTCGCGAAGAACAGTGCGTGGACATCGCAATTGGGGAACGCCTACTACAATCAGCCTGGCGACGTCATGAACGCGATCCAGGCCATGCGCTTGCAAGCGCAGCAGGCCAACACCTTAGTGACGACAGCGCAGCAGCGCGTCGTTGTTGACGCTGGCGTGATCGCTATCGTGCCAGTCAATCCGGCCATGATTTATGTGCCTTACTACAATCCCTGGCGCATTTGGGGGACGCTGTTCGTCGCCTACCCGGGATTCGTCGTGTTACCGGCACCCGCGGGCGTCGTCGTCGGAGTCGGACTCGCCTTCGATCCGCCCGTCGCGGTCGGTGTCTATTCGGCAGTGGACTGGGGTTTCAGCGCGTGGGCTCCCGCGTGGGGCGGCGGAACCGTATCGTTTGGCGGTAACACCTATATTTCCAATAGCGTCACCGTCGTCAACCACGGTTATTTCGGCGGTCGCGATCGCGGCGTCTTCGAGCACGATGGCCGTGGCGTCCCCAGAGGCTATCGCGCCTGCGCTCATGCCGGCGCCGCTCGTGAAGCCGCTGCCCATAGAGGTTTCGATGGACGTGGACGCTACGGCGACGGTCGCGGGCGGTACGGAGATGGACGCGGAGGGCACTACGGCGAAAGCCACCTGGCAGCCAACCATGGTTCTGCATACGGCAACCACGGATCAGCGTATGGCAACAGGCCAGCAAATCACGCTACGCCAACCGCGAACCACGGAACTGCCAGCGCCAGCCACGGGACGTCAGCCTCGAACCACGGGACATCCACTGCTGGCCATGGAACCGCAACCGCAAATCACGGAACTGCGAGCGCAACCCGCGGAACGTCGACTGCCAACCGCAGCGTGGCGTCCGCTAACCGGGGAACGTCCACTGCCAATCACAGCGCGACTTCCGCAAACCGCGGAACCTCAACCGCCAGCCACGGAACGACGACCGCCAATCGTGGAGCGTCCTCTGCCAGCCGCGGAGCGTCGACTGCCAACCATGCAACGCCCGCCGCTAACCGTGGCGCGTCCGCTAACCACGCAACGTCAGCTGCTAACCGTGGAACGTCAGCCGCCAGCGCCAATCGGGGATCAGCGTCAGCCAACCACTCGGCATCCGCAGGTCATTCCGCTTCGGCAGGCAAAGGCAAGGGGAAGTGAAGGTCGTAGTTGCTAGGTAGAAGTGATTCCGCGCCAACTCGGCGATTTACCAAGTTGGAATGGATAGTCGGGCGGGTTGGCGCGGACCAAGTTGTAAAGAAAATTTGGAAAGAACGGTTGGAAAAGATCAGTGAAATTCGTCGAGAAAGACAAAAGGAGAACAGACATGAGCACCAAATCAATGATCGTAATCGGGATAGCAACGACGGTTCTTTCAGCAGCTTTGGTTTTCAACGGGGTGGCCCACCTCCGCACCGTGAACAGCGTTCGAGCAAGTTCGCAACCTCAGGTGATGGCGCCTCCCGCAGGCCCTGCAGCAACCGCCTCAAACCCTCAGATTGATGTGCCGCCCGCGGCAGCAACAGAAGCCGCTCCGACCGACGGCCAGCCGAATGTTCCCGGCGCAGCTGTTCTGCCAGTAGACGAGCCCGACCAAGACACGTTGGACGCCGACTCTATGGAGCAAACCGACGAGGATGCAGCTACTGAAGAAGTGGCCCAGCCCATTACAATTCCCGCGGGAACCAGGCTGACCGTTCGCATCGGCGAATCGCTAGGTTCAGCGATTAGCCAAGCGGGTCAAGGCTTTTCGGCCCAACTGGATCAGGATGTTGTTGTCGACGGTCAGACGGTGGTTGCCGCGGGAACCGGTGTCGGCGGCAAAGTCGTGTCCGCCAGACCCGCTGGTCCCCTCGAGGGCGAGGCCGATCTGCAAATCAAACTAACGTCGCTAAAGGTCAACGACTCGAATCTTGCTCTCGCGACTGCGGTCCGGAGCTTCGGCTCTCCGATCAAAGGCAAGAACAAGGTTGGCAAATTCGTGAAGGGTCTAGCCAAGCGAGCCGAAGGCGAAGAAAGAGAAGTCGTCCTCGCCGAGAAGTCCGCTTACAGCTTCACTCTCCGGCAACCCCTCCAAATCCAATAACCCTTCACCCAGGGCGGTGTGCGTTAATACCGCACACCGCTCTCCTCCCTCAGTACTTCCGCTCACGTAACTGTTCCTCGATCGTCGGGCACTACACCATCCAACCAGATCCTCTCCAAACATCAGCGCTCATGGCCGACGCAGAGAATACCAACTTAATAAAACATCAATTGATTCACCTTGAGTTGTGACACTGGGCATAAATAATTCCCAGTAATTATCGGATGTCACTGAGGACATAGGAGATTAAAATGGCGGAGGGATGCAGTCACCAGCGAACTATTCTCCGCGTAATTCGTTGGTATCAGGGAAGAAAACAGCGAATCAATGACATTAAGAGAGGGTTTACGAGCAGCTAAAGCTCCGAGGGAATCCTTTTTGCGAGCCAACGACGAAGGCCACGGCAAAACGAAACAGGACGGAACAGGGAACGAGCAGGGAATGCAATCGCTACTGTCCTGCCGTGCATACCGGGATTCGGCCCACGCAACCCGATATTAGTCCTGAGTCCTCTGATGTCGATCCGATGACCTGATAGCTTGGGCTGTCGCAACCAGGTCACCCGCGCGTTGCTTGAGACTAGTTCGACGCTTCTTTGGACAATGCGATGTTACCTTCAGCGATCCAACTATGGCCTTTACGGAGTTCTGCGCGCTGGCATCCATATGCGTGACAGCACCGCCAAAGTTTTCCTTATGTGGGCCATAGAATCATTCGTAATGGTTTCGGTCGGCGTTGAGAGTACACTCCGTCGCCAATCGAGGGCGAAGCCGAGAAGGTGGCTCGACAGCGGGATCTACTATGCCAATGATTGCTCCACATGCGGATTGGGACGTGGTATTCGACAAATTGCGCGCGGCGGCCCCGGAGGCGTTCACTTCGGACAAGGGCGTGCTCAATCTGATCGAAGGCGACTGGCGCGAGCCGGGTTTTGGCAGGCACTACGAGTCGTCGATCGACGGTCGAAGCCTTGGCCGGATCCCGATGGTGAGCCTCGACGTCGCGAAGAGCGCGGTGCGGTTCGGCAAATCTGAGGCTAGCCACTGGGCGAATGTGGATCTCGACGAACGTCGCCGGCGCGTTACGGAATGCCTGGACGGACTGCGTGCCAACCGCGAATTGATTGCGCTCCTGCTCATCTGGGAAATTGGCAAGCCGCAAGCCCAGGCTCTCACCGACATCGACCGCTGCATTGATGGCGTAGCCTGGTATATAGAAAACGTTGAAGTGATGCTCGACGGCCGAAAACCGCTTGGTTTGATTTCGAATATCGCTTCGTGGAACTATCCGCTTTCTGTACTGATGCACACCGTGCTGGTGCAGACGCTAGCCGGAAACGCGACGATCTCAAAAACTCCCACGGATGGCGGGCTTTACGCCCTGACTCTCGCGCACGCGATTGCACGACATTGCGGCCTTCCTGTATCGCTCGTCAGCGGTTCCGGTGGTCAGCTCAGTGACGCGCTCGTGCGCAACGAAAACGTGGATTGTCTTGCGTTTGTCGGCGGAAAAACTAACGGAGGCGCGATTGCGGCGAGTCTATACGATGACAAGAAGAGCTACATGCTTGAGATGGAAGGCGTCAACGCGTACGGCGTGTGGAACTTTTCCGACTGGCCGAATCTCGCGCAGCAACTACGCAAAGGTTTTGACTACGGCAAGCAGCGTTGCACGGCGTATGTACGCTACGTCGTCCAGCGAGAGTTGTTCCCGCGATTCCTGGAAATGTATCTCCCGGTATTGAGAAGCCTGCGTTATGGAAACCCACTGCTGATTGAAAATGAAGGAGACCCTTTACCGAAGCTCGATTTTGGTCCACTGATCAACAGCAAGAAAGTCGAAGAACTCCGCGTTATCTATACCGACGCACTCGGCAAGGGCGCGATCAGTTTGTTCGAAGGAACGGTCTCGCCCGATAGCATTCTGCCGAATCAGGATACCTCGGCTTATATCGGTCCCGCAGCGCTCCTGAACATCCCGCGAAATTCAAAGCTCTACCACAACGAGCCGTTTGGTCCGATCGACTCCATCGTCGTTGTCGACCATTTGGAAGAACTGGTTTCCGAAATGAACGTCTCGAATGGATGTCTCGTTTCGTCGATTGCTTGTGACGAGCCTAACGTGGCGCAACGCGTGGCGGCCGAATTGCGCGCCTTCAAGGTGGGCATCAATTGCGTCCGTTCGCGTGGCGATCGCGAAGAACCCTTTGGTGGAGTCGGGCAGTCCTGGAAAGGTGGGTTCGTCGGCGGTCGCTACCTGGTGCTTTCCGTAACGCACGGAAAATCCGATGGAAAGATGTTCGGCAACTTCCCGGACCACACGCTGCTTCCCGACGAAGTTTCGTCGCGAACACGAAGCGCGAGCCTCGCGCCGCGTTAGTGCGCCTTCGCACGCTTCACCGGGCGGCGAAAAACAAACTCTTATCTTTGGCTATACGGGATTCATCCATAGATGGTACGGTTTGGCTTACAGTTTTGGATGAAACTCTCCGGTGCCCGAATTGACGCACGCAACAAATACTACCAGCGCCAAGCCGTCAAGCCTTTGGACGCTGCTCCTCTTTGCAGCCCTATGCTATGCCGTGCCGGCGAGAGCGCAGGACAACTACGAGATCCAGGTCTATGGATCGGAGTTGGTTGAACCCGGTTACACCATGGTCGAGCTGCACAGCAACTTCACGATTGACGGCTCAAAAACCGTGCAGTCGGGCGTCTATCCGACGAATCATGTGCAACACGAGACGGTTGAAATCACCCACGGTTTCAGCGATTGGTTCGAATGCGGGTTCTACATTTTCACCTCGATCTCGCAGGGACAGGGATGGGAATGGGTAGGCGATCACATTCGTCCACGCATCGCAGTCCCCAAAAAGTGGAATTGGCCCGTCGGTGTAAGCCTTTCCAATGAAATCGGCTATCAGCGACGGCAATATTCAACGGACACGTGGACGTGGGAGATTCGTCCCATCGTCGATCAAAAGGTTGGTCGCTGGTATTGGTCGCTCAATCCGACGCTGGACCGCTCGTTCCACGGGGAGAACGTGCATCAGGGCGTCGTGTTCTCGCCGAACTTCAAATTCAGCTACGACTTCACTCGCAAAATCGCCGGAGGTCTAGAGTATTACGGTTCGGTTGGTCCGCTCACAGGCTTCGATGCAGTCTCGCAGCAACAGCACCAGATCTTTCCCGCGATTGACTTGAATATTGCACCGCAGTGGGAAATTAATTTTGGTCTCGGCGTGGGACTGACAGGTTCGACAGACCATTTGATTGCAAAAATGATCCTGGGTTACCGTTTCAATTTCTGAACCGACCCTTCGCCAGCGTGTTAAGGTTTCGCAGTTTCGAGGAACGATTCAGGCGGATCGACGGAGCACTGGCGCCAGAAACCGGCATCCGAGATAGCGCGGGTCGCCAGCCCCTTCACGCTCGCTAGAGCGGCCGCGATCTGTCCGCCATCCGCCGAATCGAACACAATGACAATTCCCTGCGGTTCGGGCTGTGAGGAGCCCAAATGGTCGTAGGCCCGCAGAAACGCTGATTTTGCAAATGCCAGTTTTTCCTTTTGCGAAGTCGCCAGTGCTGGATTGGTCGGTTCCACCCACTCGATGCGAACGACTTTGCCCTTCAGTGCGGCCCAATTTCCACTGAACGGCCCCGTTTCCTCCCTAGCCACTTTGAATGTTGTGCTGCTCGCCTCGGACTCCGTCGTAGCGCCTGCCTGCGCGAAACCGGCCGGCATTTCGAGTCGGGTACGGTGGATCCATCCCCGCGACGCTCCCGAGATCTGCACGCGTACCCAGTTTCCATCGATGCCGAGAATCTGAAATTCATCCTCGGCGTTGGCTTTCATCAAGACCTGTGCTGTTTCCGTCGGCTTGGCGTAGATCGGCGTCTCGCTTCTTTTCACGGCGGCAAGATCGGAGGGATGCGACTGGTTACGCTGAATTTCTTCTAGGTTCTTGATGTACGTCGACAGTTCCTGTGATCTTTTTTCATCGGAGGCTCGCCGTTCTTTCACGGCATCAAGTGTCTCTCCAGCCGAATTCGTCGCCGCGTGTGAAGCCGTGGATGCGCCACTTATCACCGCGCTTGTCGAACTGGGCGCGGCCAAGCGGCGCAGATCTCCGCCTGGCGCCGCCGCATTGGGAGACGGACTCGGCAATGGCCGCGGCACCTTTGCGACAAGCTGCTCTTGAACGCGATCCAGCGCATCGTTTTCCAGACGCCCGTTCGAGGTCAGGACGCGATAACCCGACTGCGCCGCATCGGGAGCGGTGAACCACCCCGTCACCTTGGCAACAGCCCGCAAAAGGGTTCCTCCGCCGGGCGCTTCCGAAATCTGAAACGTGCACTCGTAATAGCCCTTGTCGTATCTCTCGACCTGGTCGCCTTGTTCGACGAATCCATCGAGGGTTGGCAGCCTACCTTTGGAAGTTACTTTTAGCGTTTGAACGGCGGCTTTCACTTCAGCAACCGAATTGGGAAATGTCCGTTGATAGACACCGCTTTGAGCTTGCACCAAACCGCAGCACAAAAGAAGCGATGCCAGAATCGCCACCGACGTGAGTCGCGGAAAATGAGAGGCCGAAAACATGGACTTATAGCTCACGGAAGGGACGCCACCTGATCGCGGCGGAGCCAACCGCGGTGCCCGTCCAGCATTTCGACCCCATACCAATAGGTCGTAACGATCTCAACGAGCACATCGGATCCCGCCGGAACCCTTGTGAGCGTTGCCGCGTTGCGGAAGGGAGCAGCTTTCAATTCTGTGTTTTGATCGATCGTGCGTACCTCAAGGGCATGCCGTAGTTCATCCGCTCTCTGCTCCAGGCCCTTCAAAGAGGATTCGACCGTCTGATAACGTCGCGTTTCTTCACTTCGTTCCCGAGCGGCGGCGGAAGCCTCCGCGGCAGCCGCCTCCTGCTTCTCTCGCGCATCTTCCACTTTCATCCGGTCTCTCTGCATGGTTGTCAGTTGGTTCTGAATCTCCGAGAATTCGCTTGTTTCCACGATGCCGTTGGAGGGGTGTACGCGGCGACTCCCGTCTTCTACAAAGACAGCGGTAATTTCCAAACGAGTCCGATCGGGAGAGACAGACCGCACGACGTAGCGAACAGTAATAATGCCGATATCCGAACTATTCTTGAAATTGCGCGGTGCCAACGCGTCCTTGCGAACCTTGTAAAAGACATGTCCGCCTTCGTTCGAAGAGCCAAAGTAGGAGGACGACGTCTCCGTTTTGGCGTCATTCAACGTCTTCTCGCGTTCATAGATGTAGGTTCCCCGGATTACGTGGTCGGCAGCTACGCTTTGCACGACCGCAGTCACGTCGGCCTCGGCGTACGGCAACTCAATCGCGAACCCTTCGGAGCCAGAGTTGTTCTTGTCTGGAGAAGGCACGGGGGTGACGTAAGCGGAAGTCAGAATGAACGTAAGCGATAGGGGCGCTATGCGACGAAAGAGCCGCCCTGCTAATCGGATGAATTTGGCGTGAACTGGCAACGAACCCCGCCTGAGTCTTTGACCAACGTCTTTTTACCTTGTCCGCTGGCCGCTAGGAAGACCCCTTATCCTCCCGGCGATCAATCGGACCCTCAAATTCGTACACTTCTTATGTTAAGGAGTCAACTTGAAAATTCGACCGGAGACTTTACAAAGCCTGTCCGGGAGGGCTGAAATAGACCCACAAATTGAATCGGTGGAACTCAATTAGACACTGTAGGTAAAGAAATCTTAATTTTTGTTCTTGCTTTATTAATTTTCACGGAGTATGTTCTGTGCGTTTTTTGAATCTTTGCGGTCAATTTATTTGATGCGTGGAGACTTTGAAGCGGGGACCATCCAATTATTTCGATTTTGCAACACGGCTTTCAGGGGCGTTAGCGGTCGAGCTATGACTGTAGGAGGAGGCTGTATGTCTGGAAAGTTTCGCGTCGGAGCAAGAGCTTTAAGGTGGTCGGCCATCAATGTCTTGCTCATTGGAGCGTTTCTGGCCTTGGTTTCGTTCAGTCGTAGTAGCACCACCGCTCACGCCGCGCCTTTGCCTAATCTTCACGTCAGAGCTATTCCTGCCTTCGCCAGAAAGTACGGCCTCCCGTGCTCCGCGTGTCACACGGCCTGGCCCGAGCTAAACAATTTCGGACAAGTCTTTCGTGACAATGGATATCAGCTCGGCAACGAGCGCGATTCTCCCATATGGCAGAATCCCTCGTATTTTCCGATAACCTTCCGCATCACGCCGAACTGGCATCGCGAAAGCACAGACCATCTCGCGATCGATTCAGTTCCGGGTGGGGGGACTGGATCGACGCTGGTCTCAGGGAAAGTGCAGCAAAACGGATTCGATCTCTCGGGCATGGACCTTTGGACGGCGGGAACGCTCTACCGCAACATCTCGTTTTCCTTGCTCCCATCGTCTGACTCGACAGCCTCGTTTCACTTCGAGAACGCCTGGGTCCGGTTCGATAACTTAGGAGGCAGTGCTTGGTTCAACGTCAAGGCCGGCAAGTTCGAACTCGACAATTTGATTTCAGAGAAACGGTTCCTGTTCCTTTCCAACAACGGCGGTCTGTACCAGATCTATCACTACGACGTTCCCGGAACGACGAACGATTTTGGTTACGGGGACAATCAACTGGGCGTCGAGCTGGCGGGACACTCCAAGAACAGCTACACACGATACTCGGTCTCCGTGTTGAGCAGCAACGATGGCAACGTTGGCTTCACCAGCGGTTCGGGTGCTCCCGCGAATCGCGGATATGATGTCAATCTGGCCTTCAGCCAGGCGTTCAACGCCGGAAGCTGGGGTTTGGAACGCATCGGGGCTTTCAGCTACTTCGGGCAACGGCCGACCTACTACGAAACGTCAACCAACGGCGGGACGACCTTAGACCTTGTTGGCCTGGGCAACAAATCGTTCTACCGCATCGGCGTTGCGGGTGATTTCTTTCTGAAGAAGCTCGAGTTCTTGCCGCTCTTCATGTATGGCCACGACAACGCTTACTTGGGAACCGGCGGGGCTTCGACCAGCGCACTGCCGCCGGGTGCGAAAGCTCCGGCGTTTGTCGGCGGGTTCCTGGAGAGCCACTACTACGTGAATCCTCAGCTGGTCTTCTTCGGACGATTCGAGAAGATCGACGTCGCTCAACAAGCCTTCGTCAACGCGGGCTTTCCCTCGGACTACGGCAACGTGACGGCTTACGCGGTTGGGTATCGTTGGTATCCGATCATGTTCAGCCGTGCCGGACTCGCGTTTCACAACGAATACGCGATAACCAAATCCAACGGCTTCCTTCCGCTCAGCGGCGACGGCGGCGGCGCGCAGGTGTTTTCAACGGCCAGCCCTGTTTGGAGCAGCAGCATCATGATCGGATTCGACTTTGACTTCTAGAGATGAGGCAGCGATGACACTTAAAAAAGTACTGGTGACATTTGCGCTGGGCTTGGGGTTTTCTCTCTTGATCGATCTCCATCCCGGTTTCGCTCAGGAAAGCCACGTCGGCAATCTCACAGGAAACGCTGGCAGTGGCAAACAACTTTATCGTCGATACTGCATCGGTTGTCACGGCCCACAGGGCGACGGCAACGGTGAAAACGCGCCGTGGATCGATCCGAAACCGCGAGACTTCACGGCCGCAACCTTCAAATGCCGCTCTACTCCCACAGGCACGCTGCCGACCGACGAAGACCTCGACCACGCCGTTCAACGTGGCTTCGTCACAACCAATATGCCGTCATGGAATCCGTTGACGCCGCAACAGCGGGCCGATCTCGTTGCGTACATCAAAACCTTTTCGCCGCGCTGGAAAACTGAAAAGCCGGGTACTCCGATCAACATTCCTCCTGAAACGCCCGTGACCATTGAAAGCGTTCTTCATGGAAGAGAGCTCTTCCAGAAGATGGAATGCTGGAAGTGCCACGGACCAGCGGGACATGGCGATGGACCTTCGGCAGCCACTCTCACCGACAGCAAGGACAATCCGATTCGTCCCTACAATTTTTCGACGGGTTCCCGATTTAAGTGCGGCGAAACGAACACCGATCTCTATCGCATTTTCATGACCGGCGTGGATGGAACGCCCATGCCTTCGTTCGCTGACGTCATTCAACCGAATGATGCATGGGACCTTGTGCATTTCCTGCGCACACTTCAGAGCCTGCACACGCCGGAAGAAGGGCTGTGGAAGAAGTATGCCGCCGAACACCCTTCCAGCATTAAGCCGATCGGGCCCGACGCGGGCGGACAGTAGAAAACATCTTTTGGAGGATAGATCTGATGAAGCAGAAAAAACTTTTGTGGTTCCTGGCAGGATCGCTTTGTATCGGTAGCGGTATTGGCGCGGGTTCGCCTCCTCCCGCGGGAGGTGGAAGTATCTCCGGCAAAGTGACGTATACCGGTACGCCCCCCAAGATGAAGCCCATTGATATGTCGAAAGAGCCTTCTTGCGCGAAGCAGCACACCACTCCCGTGATGACGGAAAACGTTGCGACGGGACCCGAGAGCGCCCTTCAGTACGTTGTCGTTTATATTTCGGCCGGGGATACTACCGGGGCGGCGCCGGGAGAGGCAGCACGCTACGATCAGAAAGGCTGCCAGTATCTTCCCCACGTTTTACCGATGCAAACTGGCCAGAGCCTTCAGATCTATAACGACGACCAGACATCCCACAACATTCACCCGCTCGCAAAGGTGAATCCGGAGTGGAACAAATCGCAGCCCGCCGGCTCGCCGCCGATCGACACTAAATACGAGAAGCCCGAATTCATCCCGGTGAAGTGCAACATCCATCCGTGGATGCACGGTTACTTCGCCGTGCTCAGCACGTCGCACTACTCTGTAACGGGGGAGGATGGTTCGTTCAGCCTCAAAGGCCTTCCTGCGGGGAAGTACACCGTCACGGCCTGGCAGGAGCAATACGGTTCGCAAACTCAGGATGTAACCGTGGGCGCGGGCGACACGAAGATCAATTTTACGTTCAAAGCGCTTCCATATTAGGCGCCGTGGCGGAGCATCGGCTGCGCGTCACCCCGCCCGGTGGGAGCAGCCGAGATTGCTGTCGGTGTCGCGAATCTCAGTTCTTCCAGACGAGGAGATATGGGAAGAGTCTTCGCAGTAGTTCTAACGCTGATCACCTTGGTGTCCGTGGCGTTCTTCGTCATGCACACCTGGTGGCTACCGCCAGATATTTCGACGACTGGGCCCGCCATTGACCGTCAGTTAGAGGAAACGTTAATCGGGACCGGCGTGCTCTTCCTTGCCGGTCAATTAATACTGGCCTTCTTCGCCTGGGGAGCCAGCGACAAAACTCCCGGCCGAAAAATGAAAATGTTTCCTGGAGGACCGACGCCGCTCGTCACAGCGGCGATCGTGGTTGTAGGCATCGAGATCTTCACGCTGACCTTTGTGGGATCCAAGGCATGGGGCGCGATTTATCTCACGCCCGCTGACGCAGGAGCGTTGCGAATCGACGTACAGGCGGAACAGTTCGCTTTTTACTTCCGTTATGCCGGTCCGGACGCTAAATTCGGTGCAGTTCATCCAGAGAAAATCGATGACGGCAGCGGCAATTATTTTGGCCTCGATCCCGCGAACGACGTTGATGCCCGCGACGACATCGTGGCAGCTTCGCTCGTCGTGCCCGTGAATCGTCAAGTCGCCTTGACGCTGCACTCCAAAGATGTCGGGCACTCTTTTTACGTCCGAGAGTTGCGCGTCCAGCAGGATTTCGTTCCAGGTCTAGATATCCCGCTGCATTTCACTGCGACGCAGACCGGGAAGTACGAAATCGTGTGCACGCAGCTCTGTGGATTGGGGCACTACAACATGAAGGCGTACCTCGAGGTGATGAGCGAAGAAGACTACGAGCAATGGCTTAAGACACAGGCAGGTCAGTAGAGCGAACGATCTCCGGAAACCTGGCTTTACCGCTTGTTTCCGTTATCAGGGGACTTCATGCACGAAGTGTCATCAAATCCGGTAGCGCACCAGCATTCGGCCCCAACGGGGTTCATCCGTAAATACGTCTTCAGTCTCGATCACAAAGTGATCGGCAAGCAGTATTACGGTTTGGCGCTGGTGTCGGTGTTTGTTGGGATGGTTTTGTCCTGGTTGCTTCGCGTGCACCTGGCCTATCCAAACTGGCACATTCCCCTGCTGGAGAAAGTATCCAAGGTCGGTGCACCCGGTGGCGTAATGACGCCGGAATACTATCTCTCCCTTTTGACGATGCACGGCACGTTGATGGTCTTCTTTGTTCTGACAAATGCGCCCTTCGCCGCGTTCGGGAACTTTTTTCTGCCCATTCAGATTGGCGCCGAGGATATGTCCTTTCCCCGCTTCAACATGATGTCTTTCTGGACCACCTTCCTCGCCTTTCTCGTAATGATGGCGTCGTTTTTCGTTGCGGACGGACCTCCGATATCCGGATGGACCGCCTATGCTCCTCTAAGCGCAGTCGGCGGCGACGCGGGGCCCGGTTTGGCGTTGGGCCAGACACTATGGGCGATTTCCATCGCGATCTTTTGCGTAGGCTCACTTCTCGGCGCTCTCAACTTCATCTCGACCACGCTCGACTTGCGTACCAAAGGGATGTCGCTCATCCGCATGCCTTATAGCACGTGGGCGTGGTTCGTTACTTCGGTGATTGCGCTGCTCGCCTTTGCGGTTCTGCTGCCGGCTTGCATTCTGTTAATTCTTGATCGTGTCGCGGGAACCAGCTTTTTCATTCCTGCTGGCCTTATATTGAGCGACAAACTCCAGCCACACTCGGGTGGCTCTCCGCTTTTGTGGCAGCACCTTTTCTGGTTCTTCGGCCATCCTGAGGTCTACATCGCCATTCTGCCGTCGATTGGAATCATCTCAACGATTCTGCCGGTGTTTACCCGTAAACCATTCCTCGGTCCGCGCGCATTGATCGGCAGCATGATCGCAATTGGGTTTCTCAGCTACATGGTCTGGGGTCACCATATGTTCGTTAGTGGCATGAACCCCTTCTCGGCCGACATCTTTTCGGTTCCGACTCTGATCATCACGATCCCGGCGACCATCATGACACTACTTCTGACCGCATCTATTTACGGGGGCAAGATGAGGTTTGATACCCCCGCACTCTTCTGCCTAGGATTCATCTCGGTCTTTATCAGCGGTGGGATCAGCGGGTTCTATCTGGCACAGCCTTCGCTTGATTCCTACTTGCATGCCACCTACTTCGTGGTCGCGCATTTTCATTTCGTGATGGCCGTTGCTTCATTGTTCGGAGTTTTTGCCGGTACCTATTTCTGGTTCCCAAAAATGTTCGGCCGCATGATGAACGAGAAAATGGGGAAGTGGCATTTCTGGCTCACCTTCCTGGGCGTTTATTGCGTCTTCATGCCGATGCACTATCTCGGTTTGGTGGGGAATGTGCGGCGCTATTCGGCGTTCGTCGACGACTATCTCGCGCCGTTGATCCCGGTCCACAGGTTCATCACGATCGCGGCGTTGCTGACAGGCGCCGCGCAACTTATCTTTTTCTGGAACTTGGCATGGAGCCGATTCAAGGGACCCCTTGCTCCCGAGAATCCTTGGGAAGCGACTTCATTGGAGTGGTCAACCACATCGCCGCCACCTTTTGACAATTTTGGTGCGCGTCATCCCGTGGTTTCTCACTCCCCCAACGAATACGGGGTTGAGGCGGCTGACGGAACGGATTACGTGATGCAGACCGCGCCGTCGAAGAGCGCGTGAGCGTCCACTGTCAAGATAGTGATCCAGCAGGGAGGAAAAGGCATTGCCAACGGAAACTCAAGAAACGGTCGACAACCGGTCGATTGTCGGCGGTGGAGGCGGTGACATCCACGTTTCGATGAAGCCCGTGATGGTCATTGGGCCAAGGCCCGAACGTTCCGAAACCGGCGTGTGGGTCGGAATCTCCGCCATCACGATGTCCTTTGCGGCGTTCACCAGCGCCATGATCGTGCGGCAGGGCGCCAGTTCCGATTGGCGGCATTTTCATCTTCCCCTCATCTTGTATTTGAACACCTTGATCCTGCTGGCCAGCAGCGGAACCCTCGGACTCGCCCGGAAGCATTTGGCTGTGGTCGCAGGTTTCTTGGCGTCCGCACCCAGTAAAGCGAAAGACGGGTATTCAGAGGGCATCGGTTGGCTATATGTCACGGCCGCGATGGGAGCATTGTTCGTCATCGGCCAGGTCCTTGCTTGGCGGAATCTCGCGGCAGAGGGGTTGTTTCTTTCCACCAATCCCAGCTCTTCCTTCTTCTATGTGTTTACTGCGCTGCACGCCATGCACTTGCTTGGTGGGATCGCAGGGCTTATCTACATCATTCGAAAACTGAACCGCACAAACGGAACGGCACAGACGACGGGGTTAAACGCAGTCTGCATTTACTGGCACTTTATGGATGGCCTCTGGGTGTATCTCTTGATTCTTTTGGCGGCGCGGGCATGATCTCAAAGGAGAGTTTGTGAGCGAATCTGTTGCGACGTTGCCCGGAGGATTGAGCTCCACGATGGAGCCATCCCCGTATGGCGTGCAGGCCAAAAAACTGACGATCTGGCTTTTTATCGCGTCGGACGCCGTGACGTTCGGGGCCGTTCTGTTTGGCTATGCTTATATTCGAGTTGGCACGCCCAGCTGGCCCAGGCCATTCCACTTCAACCCGAGCATCCTGAATGGCATGGTCATGACGGCTGCACTGCTCACCAGTAGCTTGACGATGCTCGGCGCGGTGGCGGCGGCAAAAGTTGGCCGTAAAGCGTCGACACTGAAATGGCTTGGAGTGACGGTTGTTCTGGGGATCCTGTTTGCTGTTCTACACCTACGCGAATGGTTTCACATGTTTGACGGGGGCTGGAGTCTGTCCCGCAACCCGACTGGCGGCCCCGTGATGTTCGGTGCCACATTCTTCAGCATCACTGGTCTCCACCTTCTGCACGTGATTTCCGGTGTCCTCGCGTTGATTGTCGTTGCCATTGGGTATAAAACGAGTTGGCTGGACGAGAATCACGTCGAGACGACGGGCCTTTACTGGCACTTCGTGGATCTTGTCTGGATGTTTGTCTTTCCGCTGCTTTACTTATTGAACGCGTCGGGTTAAGCGGTCGACGGAAGCGGCGATCCAGGAAGGGAGATAGAATTGGCAAACGTGGCTTCAAATCGCGACCCACAGATGAAGTTCTACATTCTAGTGTGGATCAGCTTACTGTGCATCGTGGGCATCGAAGTCTTCCTGACGTACAGAGGATTCTCAACGCATGTCCTCTTGACTGCGCTCTTGCTCCTGGCCTTCATCGAGGCAGGCATCGGACTGCTTTACTTCATGCACTTGAAATATGATCGCCCCATCCTGCTGTGGAGTTTTGTTTTATCTATCGTTTTTGTCTTGCTGATGATGAATCAAATTTGGCCTGACGCGTACCGTATGGTTAGCATTGGACATCGGTAAGAGCGGAATCGAGGATTCTGTTGCTCACACGGTCCGATGAAAAGGGAAGAGGGAGTCGAACAAGACTCACGATCGCCTCTTGGCTTCTGGGGGCCGTAGTGACCACGGCAATCCCGTCCGTCGCGGCCGCTCAAGGTTGTGCCCTGTGTTACCAGAGCGCCGCTGCCTCTGGCTCTCGCTCTATCCGCGCCCTTCGCAACGGTATTTTGATCCTTATGGTGCCACCCGTGTTCATCTGCGTGGGCATTTCGTACATGGTGTACCGGCGAAGAAATCTCCACAACGAGGGCTCGTAGCGGCTGCCGCCAGCATCAGACTGCGTCCGGCAAGCGCAGTTCGATCAGTAAGCCACCATTGGGAGAGTTCATCGCCCGTACGCTTCCGCCGTGGAGCCGCACCGCGCGATCCGTAATCGAAAGTCCAAGGCCCGACCCTCCCGTAGAGCGGTCACGCGCATCTCCAACCCGGTAAAACGGCAGGAAAATGTCGGGCAATGCGTCTCCCGGTACGCCGGGGCCATGGTCGCGCACGCTGAGAACTGCCGATGTGTCTCCATTTTTGGACAGTTTCTGCAGAGCGATTTCTACCTCGGTACCTTCAGCTGTATAGTTCACCGCATTTCGAATGACATTCTCGATCGCCCTGCGCAGCAACTCCTGATTTCCCCGGATCGTGCACGCATCGGTCTGCGTCACGCGAACCTGTCGCTTGCGGCTTTGCGCTTCAAAGTTTGCGTCGGCAACCACTTCGGCTACCAACCGATCAAGATCGACTTGTTGTCGTTCCAACGCCTCGCTGCCGCCCTCGAGTCGCGCAAGCCTCAGCAGACTGCCAATCAGCGTGTTCAGCCGGCCAGCCTCGAGTTCGATGCGATCGAGGCTGCTGCTGCACTCCGGGTTGGCATGTAAACGCGTCAAGCCCAGCGCAACGGTAAGCCGCGCCAACGGCGAACGCAGTTCATGCGAAATGTCCGCGATCAGGCGGCGCTGCGAAGAAATCAGCGACTCGATCTGTTCCGCCATGTGATCGAAGTCTCGGCTTAGCTCGGAAAGCTCATCGTAACGATTCCCGACGGCCTCACCAACGCGAGCGCTCAGATTGCCTGTCGCCAGGCGGTGTGTGGCGGCACGAAGTTGCAAGATCGGAGCTGTAATGTACTTTGCGAGCAAGAAGCAAACAAAGCCGGCAATGAACAACACCGCAGCAGCGCGCACGATCTGTACTTGGATGGGCGCTCGCAACACATCCGCCACAGACTCTACGTGGGTTCCAATCACCAGCACGTAGTGCGTGCCGGTCGAGCCCGTTGTCCTCGTCGCTGCAAACTTCGTTCCATGAGAAGTCTGGATGTTGGTGCCCACCGATTGCAGCGCGGAAATCGCCATCGCGTCCACTTCAGGCGGCGACGGCTGCGACAGAATCTCCTTGCCTTCGTCATCGAACAGGTAGGCTTGCCAATGGAGCGTAGTTTGCAGGGACGTAAGAAAGTCCGCTAATGCACCCATACCGTGATCGTCAAGGATGTCCGCCGCGCGTGCGGCCATCAGCGGCATCACGGTCCGGTCGAATTCATCGCCGCGCATGGCCCGAAATTGGGATTGAGTGGTGATGACCGACGCGATGAGTGTGCCGCTCACCAGAACCATCGCCAGCCAGAACGATAGAAAAATCTTCAGGAAAAGACTACGCAACGCAGCTTCACCCGTTTCCGGTTAACAACGTCTCGGCCACCACGTACACATATCCCACATTTCGAATCGCCCGAATGCGCTCTGTACCGTCATCGAAAGGGCCTAGTTTCTTGCGAAGATTGCTGATGTGCACGTCCAGACTGCGATCCGAAGGCTCAGGTTCGCGTCCCAGCGCGGTCTTGACGAGCTCTTCCCGGGGGAACACCTGACCGGGCGCCTTGAAGAACAGGGTCAGTAGCTCGAATTCCGCCGAAGTTAGTTCCACGTCCCGCGTTTTGTGCCGCGCCACGCGGGCGCGTGTGTCCAGGCGGATGTCGTCCACAACGATGGACGTCGGATTCTGAGATTCTCCAGGCGCCGTGCCGTTCGTTCGGCGCAGCACCGCATGAATGCGAGCCGCAAGCTCGCGGGGATTAAACGGTTTGGGCATATAGTCATCCGCACCGATCTCAAGCCCCACAATGCGATCCACATCTTCGCCGTGCGCCGTCAGCATGATGACCGGGATCGTCGACTTCGACCGGATCTGGCGCAATGCCTCGAAGCCGCGAATCCCCGGCAGCATCACATCAAGAATGATCATCGAATAAGAATCGGAGAGCGCTCTGCTGACGCCAGTCGCGCCGTCGTACACCGCATGAACCTGGAATCCTTGGGACTGAAGGTATTGCTCGACAAGTTCGCACAACTCCACGTCGTCATCCACAATAAGGATGCGCTTCGTGGGCCAATCGGTAGGCCTGTCTGACTTAGCCGAATGCATGCTGTAGAGTGTATCTCCGCCAAAGACGGTTGAAAACACCAGCGAAAAGCCATCGCGGGCTGGGATGAGCCCGTTCGCTTGCGCTGAGCTTAACATACCGAAGCATGTCTTGACATAACTTTACACAAGATATATATGTTCGCGAGGAGGTAGGGGGCCTGTGCCTTCCTGTAGCAGGCCGGTAGCACGAATGGTATTACTCATTCCCGAGGAGCGCAAACAGGGCGACGCTTGTTCCGCATGATTGGAGGCTTCTGTGTATACCGCAATTGGCGTTTTCACGTCGCGTGAGCGCGCGGAACAGACATTGAAGGAACTTCTGAACGCCGCGGTACCGAGGGATTCAATCGCGTTTTTGTCTCGTTCCGAGCATGAAGCGATGGCAGTCGCGAAAGAAGTGGGCGAGATCGCGGGTGGGATGACCGGAGGAGCGGTGGCATGGGCGCGGGACTCGTGGTCGCGTCCCTGGCGCTGCTGCCGGGTATTGGGCAGGTGTTCGCAGTGGGGGTAGGCGCTACAGCGCTGCTCGGGCTGATTGGAAGGAAAGCGGGCGCTACCGTGGCGCACCATTTGGCGAAGGACGTGGAACAACCTACGCAGTCTGCGGACGAAAAAGTTTCCGAAGACGCGCAGACGTTTGTCGAGGTTCTGAAAGCGGGCCGTTCGTTGCTGGTGGTGAGTACGGAGTCGGCGGAGATGGCGAAAACTACATCCGGAATTTTGGACCGGTATTCGCTTTCCGCGCACGGTGCGCAAACCGCGCCGGTTAAAGTGGGTAGCAAAACTCAAGCATCGGTGCGTGCGGCAGCTGGAGGAGTGACGGCCGTTGACATGAAAGGGCGCATCGGTGTTGGAGAAGGCAATACGATCCTGCGCGAGACGATTCAACGGCTTGTGCTCGATGGACACCGCAAGATTTTGCTCGTGATGCGTGAAGTGGACTACATTGATAGCTCGGGAATCGGCGAACTCGTTCGCGCGCACACGCTGGCGCGGAAATCGAGCGGGCAGATGAAAATCGCCGAGCCCCGCCCGAACGTGCACGAGCTGCTGCATATTACCCTTTTAAATAAGCTAATCGAGATATATCCGACCGAGTCGGCTGCGGCGGATTCATTTACACCGTCGGCGGCGAAGGCCTAGATTCGAGACGCGAAACGGTCTACTTCCATAAGATAGTCCGCATCGCCCGAAAGCCTCCTCGCTCGGCGGCATCGCTTTTCGGTCCACTTATCCGATAAGCAGAGCAGTGGTTCAACTGGTCCCTATACAAGTCGTCCAGCAATTCACTAGGATGCGACTTCGGGGATGTGGATTATCCTCTCTGTGATATACAACTTGCACCAGGGTTCGTTTTTGTGAAGAAAGCTTGGTTTGAGCACAGAGACCTCATCTCGTCGTGACTTTCTAAGGCTGGCCCTAAGTTCTGGTGCGACGATCCCTCGCCTGCCTTTCGATTTGTTGTCAGAATCGCTTTTCGCCCAAGAGGTTTCAGCAGACTATGTTCTGCGGATAGCTGCTAGCGCGATCGAGATTGCTCCCAGGCACATCATCTCAACCGTCACTTATAACGGGGAATTCCCAGGCCCATTATTGCGGTTCAAAGAAGGCCAACCAACCCAAATAGAAATTCACAACGACACCGACACTCCCGAGCAATTGCATTGGCATGGCCAAATGGTTTCCACGGACGTTGACGGCGCGGCAGAGGAAGGCACGCCATATATTCCAGCGCACGGCATGCGAAGGATTGCCTTCACTCCCCGACCGTCCGGTCTCCGCTTCTACCACACGCATAATCGCGCGGGCGCTAACCTTCACGCGGGGCAGTACAGCGGCCAAGTTGGTCCGGTATATATCGAGCCAAAGCAGGAGTTGGGGCACTTCGACAAGGAAGTTTTTCTTGTGCTTAAGGAGTTCGAGCCGACATTCAGCCAGGGCGGCGACATGGCGCAGGATTTCCTGCCGCCCTCCGGAAAAATCAAAGAACTCGAAGTAGCGGGCGAATCCTCCATGAAAGCGTCACTCGGGAAAGGCATGCCTCACGGCTACGAGGTTGGATACCGATATTTCACCATCAACGGACGGAAGCTTGGACACGGCGAGCCGGTGCGTGTGAAGCGGGGCGAGCGTGTTGTTTTTCACGTTCTGAACGGAAGCGCGACAGAGATTCGAAGCCTTGCGTTGCCCGGACACTCCTTCAAGGTAGTTGCTCTTGACGGGAATCCGGTCCCAACTCCCGCGGAGGTGCCGGTGCTCTGGCTTGGAACTGCGGAGCGGATTTCTGCGGTTGTTGAGATGAATCATCCGGGCGTATGGATCATGGGAGATCTGGCCGACGACGATCGCAATGACGGCATGGGCATCGTCGTCGAATACGCGGGCCAGCAGGGGAAACCCGCTTGGTTGCCACCCAAGCCGTTTCGCTGGAATTACTCGCGTTTCGGCAAAGTTGGTGCGTCTGCTTCCACTCCCGACGACACCTTCGATATGACGTTCGCGAAAGACAATGCCGCCGAAAAGGGTTTTAATCGTTGGACGATCAATGGAATTGCGTATCCCATGGAGCAGAAGATCGCACCCGCATCCTTTCATCTGAAAGAAGGGAAACGCTACCGGCTGCGCATGCGTAACGCGAGCGACGACATTCATCCAATTCATCTACACCGACACAGCTTCGAACTCGCAGAAGTCGCGGGGGCACCGATGAACGGTGTGATGAAGGACGTGGTCATGGTCGGCGGTTATCAGGACGTGGAAGTGGATTTCACCGCTGACAATCCAGGTCTGACGCTCTTCCACTGCCACCAGCAGTTGCACATGGATTTTGGCTTCATGATGTTGTTCGATTACGTGTAGCCTTGGAACTGGCACAAAGCCGGTCGAGGCGTCACAACCCTGCAGCTCCGGGCTGGCCTAGGCTCGAGGTTCGAAACGGGTGACGTGTCCCCCGTTTCATTCAGGACTCTGCGGCATGGCCCGGTTGCTGGCGAACAAAGGATCTCATCTAGGTCTTGCGTTATAGACGAAGTCTACCGTTTGCTCATGGCCACCAACTACGGTGATTTCCTGGCTCCGCGTTCCATAAGTCTCGTGCCAAGCGGTCACCGTATATTTGCCCGGCGGGAGGTCAGGCAAGGTGAATAGACCATCTTCCGTCGTGACTGCAAAATGGTTCGTCCCCAAAACTGCAAAATATGCGCGCATCCAGGAGTGAAGGTTACATTTTACTGGTATGAACTCCGGTTTACTAAACGAGGACGAAAGAGGCGGACTTCCCTTGAGTTGCACCTTGTTCCATTCTCGATTGGTGACCGGCATGGGGTGAATATTATGTGAGAAGGGGTCACTATTGGTTATTCTTACCTCCTGCTCAACCTGAAATGCCAACACGCGAGTGGTGTAATGGCAATTCTGCTGATTGAGGTTTACTGGCGTTGCAGGAACCGAAGACGTGGCAGGCGCGCCCGAGGAAATGAACACGACCACATTTTTCAACGTATTACCCGGGCCGGTGACAGTATCCTCAGTCATCTGCTGCTTGGGATTCAATTTGACGCATTCTGGCTGCTTGGACATGTCAATGACTTGTGATTTCGGAGGTGCACCCGTCAGAGTTATCTTTCCGGAGATTGTCCCGTCCGATTGTCCAAAAGCGCCAACGACTGAAAGCCCCAAGATGGACAGCAGTACTAAGAATGTTCTGATTGGCAGCATCGAAATCGGCCTCTTCTGATCCGGAAGCTCCGCTCCAGCTCTCAACCAAATTCTAATCGCTTCATCTCCTCAAAACGGGTGCCTTTCATAAGCGTTGATGTATCAGTTAGGGCTACTGTTCGGTGTCTTTTTTATCAACTAATCAACCGACGACAGGCTTAGCAGTTGTGCCGTGGAGAGCCGCTGTAGTTCATTGTTGATTAGATAACCGCGCAGTTAACTGCTCTGGTGAGTCGGCAACCATTCCACCTTACCCGCGAGGAAGTCGTGTCGACGGTAGCGGGTAGTCTTAATTGTGGAGCACCTCGGTGCGGGCGGGACAGCAGTTGTGAAGATTTCCAAGACTTCAGATGAGATTCTTTAAATGGCTCATTACAAATAGACCGAAACAAATTTGGCTCGTTCGAACGCTTGCTCCCAGTGCCTGATTTGTCGTGTGCCGGACAAGCGCCGTCCTAGGACTTGAAATGTACGGTTTGCGCGTTTAGCGGTACTGATTGGACGGACGAATCATAACTTCGGGATTGGCCGTCACCCGCCGTGATCGTCGGCAATCGCCGGACCTCTCAAACTTCCCGAAGCGGGACTTCTGGCGATTGCGTTGGATTCGTTGTCTGCGAACAGCGTAATTTAACG
>Ga0070765_100000264_pt1 | contig 31702 bp, 25 predicted proteins | sample HubBroMetageWFT5_FD_71516 | JGI IMG/M metagenome (GOLD analysis project Ga0070765, IMG submission 71516) | Warmed and freeze-thawed soil microbial communities from the Hubbard Brook experimental Forest, New Hampshire - Hubbard Brook CCASE Soil... | ecosystem: Environmental > Terrestrial > Soil...
GGAGCGATCGAATGAGCACTATTACCGCACCGACAAAAGATATTTCCGGCAAAAAAGGCAATCTGGTGGAAATGAACTGGGATCCGATTACTCGCATCGTGGGCAGCCTGGGCATCTTTACCAAGATCGACTTTGACAATCGTCACGTGGTCGAGTGTCACAGCACCTCGTCCATCTTTCGCGGGTACAGCATTTTCATGAAGGGCAAGGATCCGCGCGACGCTCATTTCATTACCAGCCGCATCTGCGGGATTTGCGGCGATAACCACGCTACCTGCGCGACCTACGCGCAGAACATGGCATTCGGCGTGAAGCCGCCTCCAATCGCGGAGTGGATTGTCAACCTCGGGGAAGCCGCTGAGTATATGTTCGATCACAATATTTTCCAGGACAATCTCGTGGGCGTGGACTTCTGCGAACAGATGGTGAAAGAGACCAATCCCAAGGTTTGGGCAAAAGCTCAATCAACGCCGGCGCCGCATTCCAATCTGCATGGATTCAAGAACATCTCCGATATCATGACCGCGCTCAATCCGTTCACCGGATCTTTCTATCGTGAAGCGCTGGTCATGAGCCGCATGACGCGCGAAATGTTCTGCCTCATGGAAGGCCGTCACGTTCATCCTTCCACTCTCTATCCCGGCGGTGTAGGCACCGTGCCCACTATCCAGCTCTTTACCGACTACCTCGTTCGCTTGATGAAGTATGTCGAGTTCATGAAGAAAGTCGTTCCGTTGCACGACGACCTGTTCGATTTCTTCTACCAGGCGTTGCCCGGCTACGAGGAAGTGGGCCGGCGCCGCGTGCTGCTGGCTTGTTGGGGATCGTTTAACGATCCTGACGTCTGCGACTATACGTACAACAACATGACGAACTGGGGTCGCGGCATGTTCGTGACTCCTGGCATTGTGGTCGACGGTAAACTGGTGACCACCGATCTGGTCGACATCAACCTGAACATTCGCATTCTGCTCGGCAGTTCTTACTACGATGAGTGGAAGAATTCACAAACCTTCGTCAAGACCGATCCTCTGGGGAATCCAGTCGACAAGAATCATCCATGGAACCAGACCACGATTCCGCGTCCGCAGAAGCGCGACTTCGGTGGAAAGTACACCTGGGTGATGTCGCCGCGTTGGCTTGATAAGCGCACCGGCGATCATCTGGCAATGGACACCGGAGGAGGTCCCATCGCTCGCCTCTGGACCACGGCACTGGCTGGCTTGGTGGACATCGGCTATATCAAAGCCACCGGTAGCAGCGTGAAGATGTATCTGCCCAAGACCACGTCGCTGCCTGAAGTCGAGTTCGAGTGGAAGATTCCCAAGTGGAGCAATGCCATCGAACGCGACCGGGCTCGGACCTACTTCCAGGTTTACGCGGCCTGTGCCGCACTGCACTTCATGGAAAAGGCGCTGGCCGAGCTGCATGCCGGGCACACCAAAACGTGGACGGAATTCAAAGTGCCCGAAGAAGCGATCGGCTGCGGCTTCCACGAGGCAGTTCGTGGTGTGCTCTCGCACCATGTCGTCATCAAAGAAGGCAAGATCGCAAACTATCATCCGTACCCTCCGACGCCATGGAACGCCAATCCGCGCGATATTTACGGCACCCCCGGTCCCTACGAGGACGCAGTGCAGAACACTCCGATCTTCGAAGAAAACGGCCCCGACAAGTTCAAGGGAATCGATATCATGCGGGCGGTGCGAAGCTTCGATCCTTGTTTGCCGTGTGGAGTTCACATGTATCTGGGGAATGGGAAGGTGCTGGAGACGCATCATTCCCCAATGTTTGGTCTTCAACCCTGAACCTGCTGCATTGGTGATAGAGGAATGAGGGTAGTGGCTGTCAGAAATCGCCAGTGACGTTAGCTCCTGAAAAAAACTGGCATCTCGAAACTGCGCTCACTCCTGATTTTTTCAGCGCTTGGTCTGTGAGTATACGAACGGGATTTAACAAGGAGCACGGTGGCCGAATCCAGAGATTTTCGAGAAGACATCCAGCGGATCGGCGGACTGGTTCAGGAAATCGAATCGATCGCAGATCCAGCGGCACGGGCTGCCACCAAGAGCCTGCTGCAGTCGCTCATGGATTTGCACGGTGCCGCATTTGAAAAGGCGCTCGAGATCGTCGCCGAGGCCGGCGAACCGGGAATGGCTCTCATTGACCGGCTGGGCCGCGATTCGCTGGTCAGCAGCATTCTGATCCTCTACGGCTTGCATCCCGAGGAGATCGAAACCCGCGTGGTGAAAGCTGTGGACCGGGTTCGTCCGCAATTGCGCAAGCAGGGCTGTGAGCTGGAACTGCTTAGCGTGGTCGATGGCGCAATCCGTCTGCGCGTCGAAACCGGTTCCCACACTTGCGGCTCAACCGCGAAAACCGTTCATGCCACCCTTGAGACGGCAATCTACGACGCGGCGCCCGATCTAACTTCTCTCGTAATCGAAGGGCTCGAAGAGAAGCCCGCTTCCGGATTTGTGTCTTTGGACAAGTTGATGACCGATCCGGCTCCGTCTTTGGTGGCTCAGGGACCGCACGCCGCGGATTAATAAGAATTAGCAGAAGATGGGAATGTTCGAATCATGAGTTCAGGGCAATTCACGGGATCGGCCGATGCTTTCGGAACGTTGCGCCAGCTAGCGCGGCGCGAGCGGCCGCTCGAACGCTGCGAGTTGTGCAGCATGGGTCTGCGGCCCGATCATCCGCACTTGATCGAGGTAGCGCAGCGCAAACTCCTCTGCACCTGCGAGGCATGCGCCATTCTGTTCAGCGGCCAGGGAGTGAAGTTCAAGCGCGTGCCCCGGCGGGTGCGTTCCCTCCCCGGCTTCAATCTCACAGACACTGAATGGAATGGCTTGATGGTCCCCATTAACATGGCCTTCTTCTTCAAAAGCAGTCTTGAGCAGCGCGTGATCGCGCTCTATCCCAGCCCTGCGGGTGCCACCGAGTCGCTGCTAGCGCTGGAGTCATGGAACGACATTGTGGCGCGCAATCCGATTCTGAATGAAATGGAATCCGATGTGGAAGGGTTGCTGGTCAACCGTCTGGGATATTCCCGCGGATATTCAGCATCCGATTACTATCTGCTTCCCATCGACGAATGTTACAAACTGGTGGGCTTGATTCGCATGCATTGGAAGGGCCTTTCCGGCGGAACAGAAGTGTGGAAAGAACTGGGTGAGTTCTTCAGCAGTGTGAAAGCGCGATCCGTCGAGGTGGGTGTGGAAACTAAACCGCTCTCCCACGGCGAAGAGGAATCTCATGCCTGATCTGAGATTTCAAGTCGAGGGAGCCGAAGTTTTGGCAAATGCAGCTTCTCCGCATCTTGCCTTCAGGCTTCGACTGACCGACGCTAATCCGCAGCAGACGATTCACACGGTCGCGTTACGCTGCCAGATCCAACTGGAAGTCACCCGCCGTAAATACTCGCCAGAGAACCAGGAGCGGTTGCTCGACCTGTTCGGCGACCCCAGCCGTTGGGGCCAAACCCTGCGAAGCCTCTTATGGACTCACGCCAATCTCGTAGTGCCCTCATTTACGGGAACTACGCTGATTGATGTTCCGGTGCCGTGCAGTTTCGACTTCAACGTAGCTGCCACAAAATACTTCGATGGCCTGGAGGATGGAGATGTTCCCATCTGCCTGCAGTTCAGCGGCACTGTGTTTTATGCCAGCCCTGAAGGCGGATTGCAGGTCGCGCCTATTTCCTGGGACAAGGAAGCGCGATTCAAAATGCCGGTAAGACGCTGGCGCGAGATGATGGCGTCCTACTATCCGAACAGCACGTGGCTGTGCCTGCACAAGGACGCCTTCGACCGACTTTATCAATACAAGGTCCGGAACGGCATCCCTACTTGGGAAGAGGCGTTGGAGCGCGTCATTCCGCTTGAAGAAGTCGACGAGAAAGTAATGTGATGAATCTCGCGACGGTGGGCAAGATCGCGAAAGCCGTACTGTACGAGGGATACATGCTCTATCCCTATCGCCCGTCGTCGGTGAAGAATCAGCAGCGCTGGAATTTCGGCGTGCTCTGTCCCCAGTCGTACAGCGAGGCCCAGAACGGCAGCGAAGCTTGGACCATGCAGACCGAATGCCTGGTCGAAGGCAGCTCGCTGACCGCCCTTGAAATTCGAGTGCGGTTTCTCCAGTTGGTGGCACGTTCTGTCGGTGAAACGACCGTGCCGCTGAGAGAGTTGTCGCCGGGCACGACCCCTGAGTTTCGCCCTGTCGAAAGACTTGAGGTGAACGGTCGGGTCTATCAGCCCTGGCAGGAGGCGATCGAGCGGGAATTATGTTTTCCGCTGTACAACATTGAGGCGTTGAGCCACCGGCGGGTCTGCGATGCTTTCAGTTTCTCCACAGAGAGGCAATTCGAGTACGTTCGCGACGACCGCCAGCAGATAGGCGGCGTGATAGCGCGCGAGCGGCGGGCGATTACAGGTGCCATCGAAGTAGCGACCGAACGGGTTGAGGACGGAGTATTCAAGGTCAGCGTACTGATTCGCAACACCACACCTTTCGCAGTCGCGGAGGATTCCACTCGAGGCGAGGCATTGCTCAGTTCCATGGCCTCGGCCCATACCGTTCTCGGCGTGCAGGATGGAAACTTTATTTCGCTCATCGCGCCTGGGGAGCGTCTTCGCGAAGCGGCTGCGAATTGTATGAACGTCGGGACCTGGCCGGTATTGGTCGGAGAGGAAGGGCTATGCGACACCATGCTTTCCTCGCCTATCATTCTCTACGACTATCCGCAAATTGCTCCCGAGAGTGCCGGCGACCTGTTTGACGGAACCGAGATCGACGAGATTCTCTCCTTGCGCATCATGACGCTGACCGACGACGAAAAACGCGAGATGAGCCAGTCGGATGAACGCGCACGCGAGATGCTCGAGCGCACGGAGACGATGCCAGTCGAACAATTGATGAAACTGCACGGAGTTCTGCGCGGGTTGCGCCCGGTCGATCCTCGTTCACCTCAGGGGGAGAACCAATGAACGAGTGGGAATGGCAACTCCTCGAAGAGAGAACTCCTCTCGATCACCTGGAGATTTCTGGGGTTGAACTCAGGCCGGGAGGCCGCGTGCGCCTGCGTCCGCGCCGGGGCGGCGATGTGATGGACATCGCGCTCAGCGGGCAGACCGCCACCATCGAGTGCATCGAACAGGATTACGACGGCAAGCACCATGTCTGCGTAGTTCTGGACGACGATCCCGGCAAGGATATGGGCCTGCTTCGGCAACCTGGGCATCGCTTCTTCTTCGACGCACAAGAAGTTGAGCCACTGTCACCCGATGAATTCCCCAAAACCGCCGAGGTGCGGAAGCCGAAGATACTGGTCGCCGGCATCGGCAACATCTTCCTGGGTGACGATGCTTTCGGCGTAGAAGTAGTTCGCCGTCTCGCGACCCTCAATCTGCCCGCGGCCGTGCGCATAGCAGATTTTGGCATTCGCGGTTTCGACCTAGCCTATGCCCTGCAGGACGGTTACGAGACCACAATTTTGGTGGACGCCTGTCCGCACGGCGAGGCTCCGGGCACGCTATACGTCATCGAACCTGATTTGAAATCGATCGATGATCCGGAAGCTGCGCCGGCTGTAGTGGAAGCGCACTCCATGAATCCCATGAACGTGCTACGCATGGCTCGGGCGATGAATATCAAGCTAAAGAATGTACTGCTGGTCGGCTGTGAGCCGGAAACTCTTGGAGGCGAAGAAGGTCAGATGGGATTGAGCGCCTCGATTGAAGCCGCAGTGGAAGCGGCCGTAGAGCTAGTGGAGTCGCTGATCGAAAAAGTGTTGGGCAGCGATGGGTCGGGTTCAGCGTTCTAAATATTCCGCGATGAAAAAGGAGATGGCCGTGGCGACAGAAGAAAATGGCAACGGAACCAGCGACAAGGACACCCTATTCATGTTGAGTGGAGTCGCTCTGGTTGTTTTCGGGGCTGGATTAATTCTTTCCAATCCGATCGCAAGGCGCTATCTCGGCCAGTTCGGCCTGGGAAATCTCGCGCAAGGCGCCCTGCCAGATCTGGATCGCTATTTAAAGTTGCGCTCCATGTAGGAAGACTGGCTGAGGTTTTTCGCATCAATCGAGGGGGCGCAGCCGACCGTGACCGCATGTTATGTTTCCCACGGTTTGGAGGATCTCGATGACGACGAGCGCTGCCACTATTCGTTACATGGTCGACACAAGAACCAGCCAGTTTACGGTGCAGGCTTTTGCCAGCGGTCTGATTTCGGCAGTTGCACATAGTCCCAAGATCGCGATTCGCGATTGGACGGGCGAGGTTCAAATGGCTTCGAGCAATCTGGAACATGCGTCCCTGAAGGTTCGGGTAAACGCTGCTTCCCTGGAGGTACTGGACGAGCTATCCGACGCGGATCGCCGCGAGCTTCACCGGGTTATGAACCGGGACGTGCTGGAATCGCTACAATTTCCAGAGATCGCTTACGACAGCACTGACATGGTGGCTGACAAAGTGAGGGAGGACTCTTACCGCATCAACGTTCGTGGAAGATTGCATCTTCATGGCGTCACCAACGACCTGGATTTTGTGGCTCAATCGTCTGTTGGAGTTCATACTGTCCGCGCTCACGGCTCCTTCACGCTGCTGCAAAGCGACTATGACATTCGCATCGCATCGATCGCCGGGGGCACTTTGAAGCTCCAAGACGAGTTAAAGCTCTCTTTCTACATACTGGCTCGCAAAGCGTAATGACAATGAAGTTCTGAAAAATACGTTCTGATGCCAGGGAGGTTTATCGAGTGCATTACGCAATAAAACCTACAGAAAAACCGGAGGGCGCCGCCGTTCGCTACATCATCGACTCCAAGGGAAGTATTTTTAACGTGCGGGCGTTTGCCGCAGGGCTGCTCTCGGCCTTTGCGCATAACCCAACGATTGCGATTCCCGATTTTGAGGGCGACGTTTCTCTGAATCCCGACGCAGTGGAACAGAGTTCCCTGCAAATCGTGATCCACCCAAGCGCGCTGATGGTCACTGATGACATCAGCGAGAAAGATCGCGAAGAAATCAACCGTAAGATGCACGATGAGGTCCTTGAGTCCGACTCCTTCCCCGATATCGAGTACGAGTGCTCTCGCGTGTCCGCCAGCCAGACCGGGGGCGGACAATATTGGGTGGCTTTGAATGGAGACCTGACGCTGCACGGAGTCAAGCGCGGTCAGCCAGTTTCGGCGCGGGTTTCGGTCAACGGCGCGACGCTCCGGGCAACGGGAGAGTTTTCGATCCGGCAGAGCGATTACGAGATTCGCCCGGTTTCTGCGGTCGGAGGAACCATCAAGTTGAAGGACGAACTCAAATTGTCGTTTGATATTTTCGCCCGTAAGCAGGAATAACTGGCTAGCGGGAGCGGGGTTTCGAGATGGATCAGGACGGAGCGAATCATGACGTCGATGGAGGATGCCGCATGTGTCTAGCCATACCAGGGAAGATCGTCGAGATCTCTTCCGACAACCATGATTCGGCGCTCGTCGACGTAGTCGGCGTGCGGCGCAGAATCGATCTAGGCTTGTTGCAAGACGACAAGCCCGTGCCCGGTGACTGGGTGCTGGTTCATGTGGGCTTCGCCATGAGCAAGATCAGCGCAGAGGACGCGGCCGATCAGATGAACACGCTCCGAATGCTGGGGGAGATCGATGGCGCGATGCAGGAAGTCCGCGGATACGGGCTGGAGGACGTTAATTGATGCGTGTCCGCGTCCAGCCAACAGGAAGGGATCGGCATGAGATTTGTAGATGAGTTCCGCGAACCCGCGCTGATTTCAAAGACGGCCGAAGAAATTCGCCGGCTTGCCGGTACCAACCGTCACTACCGCATGATGGAAGTCTGCGGCGGACATACTCACGCCATCTATCGTTTCGGCCTGAAAGATATTCTCCCGGAAAACATTGAGTTGATCCACGGTCCTGGTTGCCCGGTTTGCGTGCTTCCTATGGGAAGAATCGACGATGGTCTTTCGATCGCACAGCAGCCAGACGTTATCTTCGCAGCATTCGGCGATATGATGCGCGTCCCCGGCACGCAAGGCAGCCCGCTCGAACACAAGGCCCGGGGCATGGATGTTCGCATCGTCTATTCACCCTCCGATGCACTAAAGGTGGCCCGGCTTAATCCCGAAAAGCACGTGATGTTCTTCGCCATCGGTTTTGAAACCACTGCGCCGTCCACCGCACTTACGATGATGCGCGCCCGGGCCGAGGGCATTCGCAATTTCTCCGTCTTCTGCAACCACGTCACCATCATCCCCGCGATTCGCGCCATCCTCGACTCTCCTGACATGCGGCTCGATGCGTTCATTGGGCCAGGCCATGTCTCAACCGTCATCGGTTGCCGCCCCTACGAGTGGATCGCGCACAACGAACGCAAACCCATCGTGGTTTCGGGCTTCGAGCCTCTGGACATGCTGCAATCTATCGTCATGCTGCTGCGCCAGTTGAAGGCGGGCGAAGCCAAAGTCGAGAACCAGTACAAGCGCGTGGTTCCATGGGAAGGCAACCGCGCTGCCTTGAAGGCCATGGCTGAGGTTTTCCAGTTGCGTCCTTACTTCGAATGGCGCGGCCTGGGCTTCATCTCGCAGTCGGCACTGCGGGTCAACGACAAGTATGCGGAATGGGACGCCGAACGGCGCTTTGCGGTTCCGGGCATTCGAGTGACCGATCCCAAAGCCGCTCAATGTGGAGAAGTTCTGAAGGGCGTCCTGAAGCCGCACCAGTGTAAGCTTTTTGGCCGTGAGTGCACGCCGGAGCATCCTATCGGCGCACTCATGGTGTCATCGGAAGGATCATGCGCAGCCTATCACAGCTACGAACACCGCAAGGCAGCAATGGTAAGTCTGAGTTCGATCGCCTGAAGTTGGAGGTATCGACCGTTCCAGGCGCCATGCCGGCCGAATCCGCGCCCACGCGGTTCCGCGATCCTCAGATCGAGATGGCCCACGGAGCCGGAGGCAAAGCCAGCCGCAAACTCGTAGAAGGCCTTTTCGCTCCTTTGCTTTTTGGTTCCTCGCCGGGCCCACTCGGAGATGCCGCGCAAGTCGATATCAACGGCACAAAGGTTGCGATCACTACCGACAGTTTCGTCGTCAAACCGCTCAGTTTTCCCGGAGGTTCCATCGGCGAACTCGCGGTGAACGGTACCGTGAACGACCTGGCTGTCTCGGGAGCGAAAGCAGAAGCCCTCGTGGTTTCTTATGTGCTCGAAGCCGGCCTGCCCGCGCACATTCTCGAAGCCGAAGTTCGTGCGATGGCCAAAGCCGCACGGGACGCAGGTGTCCGCATCGCGGCCGGCGACACCAAGGTGGTCGAGCACGGCAAAGCCGACCAGATGTATGTAACCACGACTGGCATCGGCCGCTTGCTTCACGGAGTGACCGTCGATCCTCGCTCAGTGCGAGTGGGAGACAGGATTCTGCTCTCCGGCCCCATCGGCGATCACGGCATTACGATTCTGCTGGCCCGCGGCGAACTGGATCTTGAAGCTGATCTTCGATCTGATACACGCTCCGTGCTTCCGCTCGTCGAAACCCTTATTCACGCTGCCGGACCGGGCATTCGCTGGATGCGCGATCCAACTCGTGGAGGTGCGGCGACATCTCTCAACGAGTTGGCGCGCGATTGCGGCCTGGGGATGGTCCTTTTTGAAGATCAGATTCCGGTGCGCGACGCGGTCCGCGGCGCATGTGAATTGCTCGGGCTTGATCCCCTGCATATTGCGAATGAAGGCCAGTTTCTCGCAGTTGTCTCCCCGGATTACGTCGACGCCGCGATCAATGCTTTGAGCCTGGCGCCGGGCGGAAGTGAAGCTCAGGTGATCGGCGAAGTTCGCGAACAACCCGCCGGCACTGTGCTCGTGACCACTCTGTACGGCGGCAGCCGCATCGTCGACATGCTCGTAGGCGATCCCTTGCCGCGCATTTGTTAAATGAAAGTGAGGGCAAGCCTGTTCGAGACAGACTCTATGGCGACGGCATGTAAACTCGCGAGCCAGATCGAAGAGCGCCTGCTGGAGCGGAACCAGCTGTATGAGCGCTTCTTCTCCCGCGAAGCGCCGCGCCTGGCGGGAGCCTGCCGCGAAATGTCGGAGCGATTTCTGTGCGGCGGCCGGCTTCTAGCCTTCGGGCGCGGCCCTTACACTACCGATGCGCAGCACGTTTCCGTGGAGTTCGTTCATCCGGTAATCGTAGGCAAACGCGCGTTGCCCGCACTGGACCTGTCAGTTCTGTTTCGCCCCTGGCTCGAAGCCATCCTTCATCCCGCAGACATTGTCATGGGATTCGGCCCGCCGGAGGGCGATCCCGAAGTGCGGGCCACGCTGCAGCAGGCGCACACCCGGGATGCAATGACGTTCGCGTTACCGGGCATTGAAGGTTCCTATGCGGTGGATGTAGTCGCGCAAGATCCGTTCATGCACCAGGAGATGATCGAGATCCTCTACCACACGCTGTGGGAAACCGTACACGTTTTCTTTGAACACCGCGAACTGGGCCACGAAGTGGGAGAGTCAGGATTCCTATATCCGTTTCTAGGGACGGAAAAACAGGGTACGACTGGCCTGGTCGCAGAAGTCGCATCTTCCATTTTGATGAAAGTCGACGATGACACCAAACTGCGCGAGCAAGTCGCGCGAGAAGAGGCTGAGCAGATCGGCAGCGCCACGCTCGCGATTCACGAGCGTCTGCGCCGCGGCGGAAAGCTTATTGTTTTCGGCAATGGAGGCTCGGCGACAGACGCCAATGATTTTGCCATCGATTGCGTGCTTCCACCCCCCGGCTATCAGTCGGTCCCTGCGGTTTCACTTTCCCTGGAGCCGGCGAATATCACGGCCGTCGCCAACGACATTGGAACCGACGCGATTTTCCTTCGCCAGCTGATCGCGCAGGCGCGGCCGGAGGATGTGGCGATCGGCATTTCGACCAGCGGCGGATCGCGGAACATCATTGCGGCCCTGCAGGAAGCGAAGAAGCGGAACCTGCTGACCGTCGCGCTGCTCGGCTACGACGGAGGCGAGATCAAGCGCAAGGGCCTCGCTGACTTCCCCATCGTTGTGAATTGCGACTACATTCCCCGCATTCAGGAAGTGCAGGCCTCGATCTACCACGTCATCCGCGAATCGTTGCAGGTGTTGAGCCAGCAGCTAGCGAGCCACCATGCGCTAAACCAGGAGGTGCTGTCCCGTGGCCACGCTTGAACTCTACGGAACGGCTCGCTGTCCTCACACCGGCGAAATGCGCGAGTGGCTCGAGTGGAAACGCAGTGACTTTATCGAGTACGACGTGGACGCCGATCCCGTGGCGCGCGGGCGTATGCGCGAAATCGCCCGTGGCCAGCGCACTGTGCCCATCCTCGTCGAGGATGGCAAAGTAGTTCAGGTCGGTTGGCAAGGTCACGGGTGCATCATCGACGAGTAACGTGGATCAGCAGACCGCTCAAACAAAATGATGGCCAACGCTTATTCCATTCGAGTTCGAGGGGTAGTGCAGGGCGTGGGATTCCGTCCCTTTGTGTATCGCCTCGCCTGCGCCAATACTCTGATGGGATGGGTGCTGAATGCAGAAGAAGGCGTTGAAATTCATCTCGAAGGCGCTGAGACCGGTCTGGCAGCATTTGTCCGGGACTTGAAAACGCAGACGCCGGCCGCTGCCAGCATCGCGGAAATTGATGTGCAGCCAGCGGAGCCAGTCGGCATGCGGGAATTCACTATCCGGATGAGCCAGCGCCGCGAACGGCCTACAGTTCGGATTTCACCGGACCTGCCCGTTTGCGACGATTGTCTAAGAGAGCTTTTTGATCCCGCGGACGCGCGCTTTTGGTATCCCTATATCAACTGCACGAATTGTGGCCCGCGCTACACAGTCGTGCGGGCTTTACCGTACGACCGGCCTAACACGACTATGAAAGATTGGCTGCTCGACGACTATTGCACCGCAGAATATTGCGATCCTGGCAATCGTCGTTTTCACGCGCAGCCGGTAGCTTGCCCAGCTTGTGGTCCCATCTACTGTTTTCTCCCGCAACCTCATTCTTCTCTTCCCTCGGACAATCACGGGACTCCAACTCGAAGTGCAGATATCCGCCAGGCGGCCGAGAGCCTTCAGGCTGGCGCAATTCTCGCAGTGAAAGGACTTGGCGGATACCACCTGGTGTGCGATGCCCGCAATCCCGCTTCGGTCGAGGCTTTACGCGACCGTAAGTACCGCAAAGAAAAACCTTTCGCTCTGATGGTGCGGAATGTCGAGATGGCTCGCACTCTCGTAGAGCTTTCCTCCGACGCGGAACAACTACTCACTTCCGTCGCCCGCCCCATCGTTCTAGCGCCCGCGAGAATTGAGCTCGAAGGAGTCGCTCCTGACAACAACGAACTCGGCCTGATGTTGCCTTACACGCCCTTGCATCACTTACTGTTCGCTGCCGGTGCGCCGGAAATCCTGGTTATGACCAGCGCGAATCGATCGAGTGAGCCAATCGCTTACGAGGACGAAGACGCGTTGCAGCGTCTCGCAGGAATCGCCGACTCATTCCTGATTGGGCAGCGGCCCATCGCGCGCCGAGTGGACGACTCCGTGGCGCGAGCCGGCGCTTTCGGCCCCGTGATCCTGCGCCGCGCGCGCGGTTACGCTCCGGGTGCGGTTGCTTCCCTTCCTTCGGTGCGTCCCATTCTCGCGCTGGGCGCGGATCTGAAAAATGCAATCACGCTGGTTGTTGACGGCCAGGCTTTTGTCAGCCAGCACATCGGGGACCTCGATCACTACCAGTCACTGCGCGCGTTCCACGAGACCATCGAGGATCTGGTTTCCATGTACGAAGTTCGATGGGACGAGCTGCTCCTGGTCCACGATCTTCATCCGCAATATCTCTCAACCGCCCACGCCGCGACACTGGGAGTTCCGGAGAGGCACGCGATACAGCACCACCGAGCCCACGTGGCGTCTGCACTTGCGGAACGCGGAGAGTGGACGAAGCGAGTCGTAGGCGTAAGTTTCGACGGCACGGGATACGGAGACGACGGCTCCATCTGGGGTGGCGAGATTTTCGTTGGCAGCATGCAAGAGGGTTTCACCCGGGTCGCTCATTTGCGTCACGCGACACTCGTTGGCGGAGACGCTGCAGCGCGCTGCCCGGTGCAGGCGGCTGCTGGCTTTCTGGCTCAGGTGGATAATTTGCCGGACGTGCTTGCCGGGCCCTTCGCGTTTCCTGAGCGATACGTTAGTGCGAGGCAGCTGTTGCGCAAAGACGTTCGCACGTTGGCTACCACTTCCGTGGGGCGCGTGTTTGACGCCACAGCAGCGCTTCTCGGGTTTACTCGAGAGGTCACTTTCGAAGGACAGGCAGCGATCTGGCTGGAGCAACTCGCGCGCAGCGCTCCCACTACAGAACCCTATCCCTTTCCCTTCGTCGGCGCCGAGCTCGATTTTCGCCCGCTGCTCCTGGCAGTTGCGCAAGACCGGGTTCGTGGCCGCGATGTCCGGGAAATTGCTCGATCCTTCCAGCGCGGAGTCGCTCAGGGCTTGTGCGATGCCGTAAACGAAATTTCTCGTGCTCACGCGGCGGATACGATCCTGCTCTCCGGAGGAGTGTTCCAGAACGAGCTGCTGCTGCAAGATTTGAATTCACTGTTGGCCAACGGATCGTTGCAAGTCTGGACAAACCACGCCGTCCCGCCCAATGACGGCGGAATCAGCCTGGGACAAGCGGCACTGGCGGCGTTCGGCCGCTTCGACACCGCCGAGCAAGCCGGCGAATTCGCCAACGAGTCAACTTATGCATGAACTTTCCATCGCCATGAGCATCGTCGAACTCGCCGAGGAAGAGGCAGACCGCCGCGGCATTCAGGTGAATGCCGTGCACTTGAAGTTGGGGGCTTTGTCGGGCGTGGTCAAAGAAGCACTCCTTTCTTGTTATGAAATGGCCTGCGAAGGCACCCTGCTTCAAGGTTCGCGCTTGCTGGTGGAACACGTTCCCGTCGTGATTTTCTGTCCCAGCTGCCGCGCCCAGCGCCCGCTTAGCTCGATGCAGTTATTTTGTTGCTCGGAATGCGGTACTCCTTGCTCTGAGATTGTGCAGGGAAAAGAACTCGAAGTCGTTGCGTTGGAGACACAGGAATGCGTCCCGAACCCCGTTTGATCGAAGTCCGCAAGAATGTGCTGAAACAAAATGATGTGGTGGCGCGGAGCCTGCGCGACCATTTTCACGCCGCCGGAGTGTTCGTGGTAAGTCTGGTCTCAAGCCCCGGTTCGGGCAAGACTGCCTTCCTCGAAAAAACCCTCACGCTGCTTCGCAAAAACTACCGCGTGGCTGCTCTGGTCGGCGACCTCGCCACCGAAAACGACGCGCTCCGTCTGGCTCGCAGTCAGGCCCCAGTCAAGCAAATCACGACCGGAACTCTCTGCCACCTCGAAGCCGCCATGGTTCAAAACGCGCTCGAAGATTGGGACCTCAACCAACTGGATTTCCTCTTCATCGAGAACGTGGGCAACCTGGTCTGTCCTTCTTCTTATGACTTGGGAGAAGATCTCCGCCTCGTGCTCATCTCGGTAACCGAGGGTGAAGACAAACCGCTCAAGTACCCGACGATTTTCAACAGCGCCGACGTGGCAATCGTCACCAAGGTCGACTTGGCGGAGGCGGTCGAGTTTAGCTGGCAGACCGCGTACGCTAACATCCGGGCCGTCCGCCCGGGCATGCCGGTTCTTCAGCTTTCTGCTAAAACCGGAGAGGGGATGGAAGAATATCTGAGGTTTCTTGCGGGAAGCCTGACATCCGTGCGGCCGGTTGCGGCAGTCTAAGACGGATTATAGCCGTGTCACCACAAAGGAATGCTAGGCTGATACAGTGAACTGGCGACCCACGCTTCCTTTTTTCCGTCCCGCGTTCGCACTCGTTCTCCCGCTCTGGTTATTATTCGGCTCAGTCTCTTCCACCTCTGCCGCGACCTGGACCGTCCACGCGCAGCCGCGCCCGGTCAATGGCGGCCCCGTGTTGTTTCAAGTGAAGCCGCCGGCACGGCTGGAATCACTAACCGGAACCTGGCTGGGACACGAACTTTCCTTCAGCTTCGATCCCGCGAGCAAAACCTGGTTTGCGCTGGCAGGCGTCAGCCTGGAGACGGTCCCAGGACTTTATCCCATCGCACTGACTGGCGAGACAACCCCCAGTAAAATACCGGACGGAAAAATCTCTTTCACGCGTACTTTCGCCGTCGCTCGCGGAAAGTATCCCAAGACCGAAGGAAAGCTCAGCGTTGCAGGCAAATTCACCGAGCCCAGCCCCGATCAGCAGAAGCAAATTGAAGAAGGCGTTCAGGTGAAGAAAGAATATCTGGGCCGCGTCACTCCAGGGCGCGAGTGGTCGGGACAATTCACCGCTCCCGCCGAAGCCGAAATCTCTGACGTCTTCGGTGCCGAGCGTGTTTTCAACGGCAAGACACAGAGTACCCACTTCGGCCTGGACTTCCGCGTCCCGAGCGGCACTCCCGTCGCTGCCATGAATGACGGCACAGTACTATTGGCGAGGCCACTTTATTTCGAGGGCAACTTCGTGGTTCTGGATCACGGCCAGGGCTTGCTCACCCTCTATCTGCATCTTTCGGAATTCAAAGTGAAGGAAGGCGATCAGGTGAAGCGCGGCCAGATCATTGGACTGAGCGGCGGCACGGGCCGCGCCACAGGCCCGCATCTCCACGTCGCAGTGCGCTGGCAAGGAACGTATCTCGATCCCGCGAGCCTGATGCGCTTGCGGCTGCCGTAACCGACGCTATGCGTTGCCGCCCGAGAGCCTGCTCAACCCGCGCTCCGGAATATCCCGCAGCGCGTCCTTCAGAATCTCCTTCAACTCCAGGTTGCGGATCAACCGGTGCAGATAATTGGGATGCACGCCCAGAATGCGAGCCGCATCGGCATAGCTGCCTTGGGTCTGCTCCACGGCATCAAGAATCAATTGCTTCTTCAATTCCTTCACCGCCGCGTGATATTTCGCCTCAGTCATCTCCGGCAGTTGAGGCCGCTCCAGCACTGATTCCGGCAGATCCTCAGGCAGGATCACATCTGAGGACGCCAGCACCAGCGCCCGCTCGATGGCGTTTTCCAATTCGCGGACGTTGCCGGGCCAGTCGTAGTTCCCCAGGCAAGCCAAGGCCTCGCGGGAAATCGGCAACGGCTTCACCTTGCAGCGCTTCGCATGCTTCTGCACGAAATGGCGCACGAGCATGGCAATGTCAACCTTCCGGTCTCGAAGCGTAGGCATCGTGATCTTCAACACGGCCAGGCGGTAATACAGATCTTGGCGAAAACTGCCCTCCCGCACCGCCTGCTCCAGGTTGCAGTTCGTGGCGGCGATCAGCCGGATATCCACTTTGATAGGGTGGATTCCGCCGACTCGTTCGAACTCGCGCTCCTGCAGCACACGCAGAAGTTTGACTTGCAAAGTAGGAGCCAGCTCTCCGATTTCGTCGAGAAACACTACGCCTCCGTCAGCTACTTCGAGCCGGCCTTTTTTCAGCGAAGCGGCACCGGTAAAAGCCCCGCGCTCGTGGCCGAACAGATCGCTTTCCAGAAGCGTCTCAGGAATCGCCGAGCAATTGATGGCCACAAATGGTTTGTTCGCCCGCGGACTGTTGCGGTGCAGGGCCCGTGCCGCCAGCTCTTTGCCGGTCCCGCTTTCGCCCTCGATCAACACCGTCGAATCCGTTGGCGCCGCGCGCTTGAGGAACTGGTACACCTCTTTCATGCGCTTGCCCTCGCCCACCAAACTTCGTTCCTGGCTGATCTCCACGGTCAGGCGCGCATTCTCCTGCTCCAGCCAGTTCAGACGGCGAGCGTTTTCCAGTGCGACCGCGGAGATGCCCGCGACCGCCGTCACCAGCTGCAGATGCTCTTCGTTAAGACGGTTTCTGACATTGTCGCTGTCCAGATAAACGCATCCGATCACTTGCTCAAACACGGCCAAGGGCACGCACAGCATGGAGCGCACATGAGACGCTGCCAGGCTTTCGATCTCCCGCAGCTCCTCGCTGCCGGGAACATCGCTGCCCAGAATGGCAACCCCCTGCTCCAGAACCTGACGCGCAACCGTGCGGCTCACCTTCACCAGCTGGGTTTGCCCGGCCTGGCGCATGCGTCCAAACGTGGAATTGAATTGGTGGCCTTCCTTGTCAGCGAGCAGAATCGCGCCACGGCTCGCGGGGACAATCTCAAATATCAAGTCCAGCAACTGGCTTTGCAGTTCGTTGAGATCGCGAATGGCATGCACGATCCGGCTGATCTTGAGCAGCGCGTTCAGATTCCGGGCCACGCGTGAGGTCGCGGGCAGCTCGCGCAACAGCCGGTCCGGCTGCAGATAAACCACGTCCCGGGGATGGAGCATGGTGGTCTCCGCCGTATATTGCGCCTCCTCGAACTCGACCCGGCCCGCCGCCGGTGCCTGCTCTTCGTCTTCCAGCAGAAACACAAAGGAAGAGTCGCCGACAGCAATCTCGTCTCCATGTTGCAACCACTGTTCTTCGACGCCGGTGCCATTCACCAGAGTTCCATTGCGGCTGTCGAGGTCCCGCACCAGGAATCTTCCGTCCTGCCCGCTCACCAGGCAATGCTTGCGTGACACCGAAGGATCAGCGATCGGGATGCCATTCGAGGCTTCTCGCCCGATCGTGACCTCTCCCGCAGACAGAGGGATCATCGAGTCTTTCAAGGGCCCGGAAATCGCCAGGAGTCGGGGATGCAAGCGTGCCCACCTCGCGCCCTTCTTATCACACTTCGGCTCTAAATTCATTCCCGAAGTGAAGTTGTTCCATTATCCGAACGGATAGGATCGCTATCCGATCGGATAGCATCGGCAGTCAGCCGCCACATAACTGCCCACCTTCCTCTGGGCACGTTAAGTCGTTAAGCCTTTGCTCAGAGCACGTTACAGGAACATTTGCAGTCCCTGGCAAGTTAGCAAAGATTGGCATACCGCATGCATTCCAAGCAGTTGCGCCGATGCTCGGCAAAAAGCGATGGGGGAAGCGCTTTTGCAGTATTCCTTGTCGAGATGGCGCGAATCAGGGATCCGAAGGGCCCCCTCATCGGATCCCTGGTTTCTTAGTAACTGCGGCGCCACTTACTAACTGGCGACAGCTGCATTGCCTGAGGAGGCAGTAATCGCAGGTATCGCGATCGCCGCTCCGTCGCGAAAAGTAACGCTGTTGCCGGAAATTGCCGGTACGCGTTCTCCCGGAACCAGAATCCCCACCAAGTTCAGCGGATCGGCAGCCGACAACGTAATCGTTCCTGGCATGGGATCAAGCTTGCGCATCGCCCGCACGGACTCGACCGCAACCGGCAACGCAAATTGTTCGCCTAGAAATCCATCCACAAATCGCCCGCCGCGAATCTCGCCTCGATCCTCCAGCCGCCGGAAGCCAGCCAGCAATTCACGCCACGGCGGCAAGTTCGCTTCCCGCGCCAGCACGTCCCGGACAACAATTCCGTAACGCCGCAGCAGCATCCAACAAGCTGCTTCCACCGCGCGAGGCCGCTCGACCACTTCATCGGTGTGCAGCAGAGCCCAGCGCCCGGCATTATGCCGCGGACGCGTCGTGCGCCCACTACCCTGCCCGGCCCGCCGCTTGGGATCGATTAACGAACGCAGATTGTCGAAGCCGTCAGCGGTCACGAGACCAGCCGCCACCAACTCCCACAGCGCAGTCTCGATTTCCGCTTTCAACTTATCGGTGCCGCGTACGATGTCCGCAAAAAACGACGCACCCCGCTGCCGCAGAAAATCCAGCACCATCTGCGCTCCGTGGCTCAAACCATTATTCGCGGCCTGTTCCGCGCCCGGATGCCGCGGCGTCATCCAGTCAGCATCCTCCCGGATGAAAAAAGTGATCGGAGCGACGCTGGTAGGTATCACCCGTCGCTGGCGGATAGGCGCTTCCGCTTCTTGAGCATCTGTTCCCCGGCTTGCACTGGAATACTCAAGCGTCGCCGGATGCGGCGATAACCTGCCCCAGCCCACCGCCCCAGTCAGGCAAAGCTGATCAAGCCATTTGGGATCGTAATCCACAATTCGCCGCTCCAGCACCTGCCGCTCCCACGCATTTGCAGGAATCTCAAACCCCTGCAGTTGCCGTAGCACTTCAAGTGTGCCCCGCTCGCCCGCAACCTGCGTCCCCGCAGCCACGTGCTGCCAGCGCAGCAGCCACTGCATGAATTGCGCTGCCGTGACCGGCTCGATCTGTTTGCGCAGCGTAGCGACAGTAAGCCGGTGAATCCGAGCCAACAACCGCCGCTCACACCAGTCAGTCTCGGGCTCGTGTAGAGCGGGCGCCCCCGCCCGCCGGGCAGTGCCACTGAAGTTCCCCCGAAGAACAGTCCCACTAGCCTCCATGCGAAGCAAAGCGTTCGAGATCTCAGAAGCGCCAATCCCTATAACCTCCGCGAGTTGCGCAGCAGTAGTCGGCCCCAAATGCGACATCCATCCCGTAACCATCGTAAGCAAAGCATCGTCGCGACTAGGAACCGCGGTCTCCACGTCGACGAACTCCCGCGCAAGCCGCGCCTCGGGAAACAACACAGAAAAAGTCTTAGCGCGCTCGGCCGCGACCCAGTAACTCCGCCCACCCGAAACCGCCAACGCAGCCCGCCCCTCGCCAACCAATCGCTCGAAGTGCCCCAGCCAGTCGTCCACTCCACCGCTCATGTGGGGACAGCCGCCCTCGGCTGTCCAGTCGAGCGAAGCTCGACCTGCCGGCAGTGCCACCAACGTATGCAGCACATCATGCAATTCATCGGCATCGCGCACATCCGGCCAAGCTTCCTCCCGCACCTGCGCAATCGCCGCCGGATCAAGCCCGCCCACCTCTTCCAGCACCGATTCCGGCAGCATCCGCCGCATTTGCACCGCCCGCGCCCGCCGCTCCTCCAGCGGCGCATCGTCAAGAAACGCATACGGATTCGCATTCAGAATCTCGTGCGAAAACTGCGATGGAACCGGCGTGTCGACCGCGATACAACGAATCCGCCCATCAGCCAGACCGCTCAGCACCAACTTCAGCCCGTCAACATCCATCGCCTCGGTGAGCACATCCTTCATCACCTCGCCCACCAGCGGATGATCCGGAATCTTCCGCTCGCCCTGAATATTTTCGAAGCAAGCGGCCGCGTCGGGAAAAACCGACGCCAGCAGATCATCGCTGCGCATGCGCTGAATCTGCGGTGGAACTTTCTTTCCGTTCTGAAAACGCAACAATGCCAGCGCCCGGTTCGCATCCCAGCGCCAGCGCGTAGCGAAGATCGGAGAATCCAGCGCCGCCTGTTCCAGAATCGGCTGCACCGTCGCCGCCTGCAGAAAATTGAAAACGTCTCCCAAGGGAAAGCTGTGCTGCTCAGCCAGAGCGATGTTCAACCCGTTGTCGGTAGCCGCAGCCTGCAACTCGAAGTTAAACCCGACGCAGAAACGCTTGCGCAGCGCCAGTCCCCAAGCCTTGTTGATGCGTCCTCCAAACGGCGCATGGATCACCAGTTGCATCCCGCCGCCTTCGTCGAAGAAGCGCTCGGCAATGACAGTAGTCTGCGTCGGCACCGCACCCAGCACCGCTCGCCCCTGCAAAATGTATTCAATCGCCTGCTCCGCCCCGGAATCATCGAGCCCACATTGCTCTTTAAGCCAGCCCACAACAGCAGCAACTTCCGGCTGCGTAGCCGAGAAGCCAACAGGCGAGGTATGTGGCAACATCTCGCTGATCTTTTCCCGCAAGACTCCAATATGTTCCGAGAGCTCCTGGGTTCGCGCCGGAGCCTCACCGCGCCAGAAAGGAACGCTAGGCGGCGCGCCGTGCGCATCCTGCACCAGCACCCGACCGGCATTTGTTTCGATCCGCCGAATCATCCACGACGTATTTCCTAACAGCATGATGTCGCCGCGATTGCTCTCCACGGCAAAGTCTTCATCCACCGTTCCCACGACGATGCCATCGGGCTCCGCGACGACTGCGTAAAGCGAGTTATCTGGAATCGCGCCCCCGCTCGTGATCGCTGCCAGCCGCGCCCCACGCCGCGCCCGCAGTTTCCCGTTCACGCGATCCCGGTGTAGGTATGCGCCATAACGCCCGCGCCGCGCGGCGATGCCCTCGGCCAGCATCTCCAGAATTGCATCGAAAGTGGCGCGCTCTAAATTGCGATACGGATACGCCCGCCGTACCAGCGCGAATAATTCGCCTTCATCCCATCCGTCACTACCGGCCCCCGCGTCGCGAACCGTCGAACCAGTAGCGCCGGCGTCCTCGCCGGCTGTCGCGAGCCCATCCTGAGCGCGCTGCTGCAATCGAGGCGCAGCCGTCGTTGTTCCCGCAGCACATATCGCCACGATCTGCTGCGCCAAAACATCCAGCGGCGCGTCCGGAATCATCAGCCGGTCCAGATCGCCATGGCGAATCGCCCGCACCAGAGCCGCACACTCCAGCAGATCATCGCGTGTCGTACAGAAAAGCCGTCCTTTGGGAACCGCTCCACGCCAGTGTCCGGACCGTCCCACGCGCTGCAGTGTCACGGCAATCGCCCGCGGAGAATTGATCTGCACCACCAGATCCACGGTGCCCACGTCAATTCCCAGTTCGAGCGACGCGGTCGCCACCAGCACCCGCACCTGGCCTTCTTTCAGTTTCTTCTCAGCCGCCAGCCGCAGCTTCCGCGAGAGGCTCCCGTGATGCGCGGCCACATTCTCTTCCCCAATGCGCTCGCCAAGATTGTGCGCCACCCTCTCCGCCATGCGCCGCGTGTTCACAAACACCAGCGTCGAACGATGCTGCTCCACCAGAGCCACCAGCCGGTTGTAAACCTCGTCCCACATTTCGTTCGAAGCCACCGGCCCCAAAGGCATCGTAGGAACTTCGACCGCGAGATCAAGCGTGCGCTTATGTCCAATATTGACGATGACGGGATCGGAATGTTGTGACACAGAACCGGCGGTGGATTCCGCTCGGGAAGGGCACGACTTCAGATCTGAGCCTGCCCTGAGCAAGCGAAGCGCGCCGAAGGGTGCCGTATGAGTCGCATCATCGGAAGCGGCTTCAGCCGCTGAGAGCGCTTTCCCATAGCCTCGATTTCCCGTCAGAAAGTGCGCAACCTCTTCAATCGGCTTCTGCGTGGCAGAAAGCCCAATCCGCACCGGCGGCTTGTGAGTCAGCGCCTCCAGCCGCTCCAGCGACAGCGTCAAATGCGCCCCACGCTTGTCGTCCGCCACCGCGTGGATTTCGTCGACAATCACCGTCTCAACATCGCGCAGAATCGCCCGGCTCTTGTCCGCCGTGAGCAGAATGTAGAGCGACTCCGGCGTCGTGACCAGAATGTGCGGAGGCCGCTTCAGCATGGCGCGCCGTTCATGCGCTAACGTGTCGCCGGTGCGCACTGCGGTGCGAATCTCCGGCATCAGCAGTCCGCGCTCCCCGGCCATCGCCAGGATTTCCCCCAGCGGCACTTCCAGATTCTTCTGGATGTCATTTCCCAGCGCCTTCAGCGGCGAAACGTACAGAACTTCCGTTCGATCTGCAAGATCGCCCGCCAGCGCCTTGCGCACCAGCCGGTCTATGCAGGCAAGAAACGCAGCCAGCGTCTTGCCCGACCCCGTAGGCGCGGAAATCAGCGTAGTCCGCCCAGCCAGAATGTGCGGCCATCCCTGCTCCTGCGGCTCAGTAGGAGTCCCAAACCGCTGCACAAACCACTCCGCTACAAGAGGATGAGCCCAGGCGAGCGAGGAAGGGAAAGAGGTCACAACCAAAATATTCTATCATGCTTGCTTTCGCAAAATGTTCGCCTATCTCCGGCACCTCAGCGGCAACTCCCACGGACCAATCGTTATCTCTGCTTACCTGCTTACAGGAAGACCCCGGTGTTAGAATTCTCCGTCCATTCCCGAACCCAGGAGAACCAACTTGACCAAGTTGCGCTCGCTCATCTGCTACGTACTACTCTTCGCGTTCACGCAATTCACGGTGGCCCAAACTTCATCGGAAACAACAGCGACGTCAACAGTCACCGCGCAGCTCCTCGGCTACACCACGCAGACTTCAGCCACCGAGCGCGACCTGGAAAAGAAGTTTCAGGATGGAATCGTCGCCGCCAACATACGCGAGAGCGATCGCCGCCTCAGCGCCCGTCCGCACCACGTCGGCTCGCCCTACGACAAAGACAACGCCGAGTGGATGCTCGCGCGCTTCAAGGAGTGGGGATTCGACGCGCACATCGAGACTTTCGACGTGTTGTTCCCCACGCCAAAAGAACGCGTTCTCGAACTGCTCGAGCCCACAAAGTTCCGCGCCAAGCTCCAAGAGCCAGTTCTCGCCGTCGATCCCACCTCGAATCAAACTTCCGAACAACTCCCCACTTACAACGCCTACTCAGTTGACGGCGACGTTACCGCTCCACTCGTATACGTGAATTACGGCAACCGTGACGACTACGAACAGCTCGACCGCCTCGGCGTTTCCGTGAAAGGCGCAATCGTAATCGCGCGTTACGGCGAGGGCTGGCGCGGCATCAAGCCCAAAGTCGCCGGCGAGCACGGAGCCGTCGGCTGCATCATCTATTCCGACCCCAAGGGCGACGGTTATTTCCACGGCGAAGATTACCCCGAAGGCGGCTGGCGGCCGCGCGAGGGCGTACAGCGCGGCAGTGTCATGGATACTGACTATCCCGGCGATCCTCTGACCCCAGGCGTCGGCGCAGTTCCCGGCGCAAAACGGCTCGCCATCAAAGACGCCAAGACAATCACGAAAATTCCGGTGCTTCCAATTTCTTACGCCGACGCGCTGCCCTTTCTCTCAGCCCTGCACGGTCAGGTCGCGCCAGAAAACTGGCGGGGCGCGCTGCCCATCACTTATCACATCGGTCCCGGACCAGCGCGCGTCCATCTCAAAGTCATTTCGAACTGGGATACCAAACCAGTGAACGACGTAATCGCGACCCTGCGCGGCTCGACCACTCCCGATGAGTGGGTGATTCGCGGAAACCATCACGATGCGTGGGTGAATGGCGCTGACGATCCCCTCGCGGGAATGGCTCCAGAGCTCGAAGAAGCTCGCATGCTCGGCGAACTGCACAAGCAAGGCTGGTCGCCCAAGCGCACCATCATCTATTGCGCGTGGGATGGCGAAGAACCTGGACTGCTCGGCTCCACGGAATGGGTTGAGACTCATCTCGACGAACTGCGCAAGCACACGGTCTCTTACCTCAACACTGATGGCAACGGCCGCGGCTTTCTCTTCGCCGGCGGAACCCAGGATCTCGAAGCAGTCATCAGCGCGGTCTCTCGTGACATCAACGATCCAGAGAAGAGCATTTCGGTCTGGGAGCGAGCGCACCTGCGCGCCATCCTGAAAGCCAAAGATGCAGAAGAACGCAGCCAGATTCGTAAGCGCACCGATCTGGAGGTCGAGGCACTCGGCGATGGATCAGACTACACCGCTTTTCAGGACCACGCCGGCATTTCCGCGCTGGACATTGGTTTTGGCGCTGAGGACGAAGGCACTCAATACCACTCCATCTACGACGATTTCTATTGGTACACGCACTTCGCCGACACCGATTTTGCTTACGGACGAGTCTTAGCCCAGACCGCGGGCACCGCGATGATACGCATTGCCGATGCCGATCTGCTTCCCTACGACTACTCGGCTCAGGCCGAGGCTATCGCCAAGTATGAAACGGAACTGGAGAAGCTGCTGAAGGAGAAACAGGATGAATTCACTGAGCGCAATCTCGAACTTCGGGAAGGCGTCTTCACTGCGACGTCCGACCCGCACAAGACCTACGTTCCGCCTCCCGCCGAAGCCGTTCCTCCATTCATGAACTTCGCGCCCATGAAGAATTCCATCGAACTGCTGAAGAAGAGTGCGGATGATTACTCCAAAGCGCTGGCCAAATTCAAGAGCAGCGGCGCAACGGTTTCTCCGCAGGCTCTCGACGCCGTGAATGCCGATCTACTCGGCATCTCGCGCCTGTTCCTCAACGAGAAAGGTCTGCCCGAGCGTCCCTGGTTCAAGAACCAGATCTACGCTCCTGGCGCTTATACTGGATACGGCGCCAAGCCCATCGCTGCTGTGCGGGAATACATGGATGAAAAGAAGTGGCAGGAAGCCGATGCTCAAATTCCCATGGTCGCCCAAGTGATTGAGAACATCGCCGGCGGAATCAGCAAAGCTGCGGCTGACTTGGATTCTGCATGCAAACCGAAGTAGCAGCCAGAAAGAAAAAACCCATCGGATGCTTGCTTGGGGCGTGCTCGGGTCAGCATCCGATGGGCTACCGTTTCTCCTTACTCACCCTGTTGTTTTCAGGAGTATTTCCAATGATTAAACCTCAGAACTCGGCCAAGTACCGTCTAATTTTGTAAAGCTTTGTAATTTTCGCGCAAAGATAAGCAACGGAAGACAATCAACAACTCTCTCGCGATCCAACCTGGTCATTAGTCCGGCAAATCCGGGATCGTCGTCGTCTTCGAGGCCATAAGCTCCGTGAAGCGCGGATTCTTCCGCAGCAGCGCAAATTCTTCGTCCTTGTACACATTCTTCAGATCTTTATAGCCATCTTCCATCGCTTTCTTCAGGTATTCGAGCGATCGCTCCGAGAAGCCCATTTTCGCGTACAACTTTGCGACCGTGTAATCGAAGCGGGCGCGATCTTCCGGGCCAGCCAGTTGCGCCTCTATGCCGGCGCGCGAACTTCGTTCAAATACTTGCGGGTCGAGTTGCAAGGCGTGCTGATAGGCGGCAACGGCCGGCTCGAACTTTTTCTCGGCAAAATACGCAGCTCCCAGATTGTTGAAGAACGACGCGGAATTATTGTCGATCGCGATCGCTTTGTTGCATTGCTTGACGGCAGCGCCATACTTGCGGTCTCCGTAATAACCGACTGCCAGGTTGCCGTAGGCCTCTGCGAACGCATGATTCACCTTGATCGCCCGCTCGCAGCTCTTTCGCGCTTCCCTCCAGCGGTTCATGAGCAGTTCGGTCCGGCACATTTTATTCAACACCGGGGCGTTATCGGGTGCCTTCACCAGAGCTGCGCGGTAGTAATCGAGCGCGTCCAGATAGAGCTTCGCCGAGTGCAAGGCGTCGCCCTGTTGCTCCAGCATGGCCGCGGTGGCATCCGGGGCCGGAGGGTCGATGGCGCGAATCAAGGGCGGCGCAATCTGCACCTGCTCCGAATGAGAAACTTGCGCCAATGCAGCAGTCAAAGGGATTACAACGAGGAGAAGAATCAGGCAAGCCTTTCGGTAGGACATGCACACACCCCCAAGGCGACCGAGTCCAACGCGGCCATTTTGCCACACTTTTGGGCCGACGGCGAAGAAATTTGTGACACCGTGCGAGGGGATTGGCCTGTTGATTTCCCGCCAAAATAAAGCTCCCGCGGCTTTCCCGGAACGGAATGTTTTGTCTAGGAAGGGCCTAAAACCGGGATACCCCCCTTCCCCCATAGCCTCTGAAAGTCTTGCGGGGCACGGCTTCTGCAGGCAATGATATAGTTGACTAACCCAGAAAATCGGCCTATTATTCAACCAAGTCATTGACTACTAACCCGTTAGCGAGGGAATGATGATTGCAGAATCTGCTTGACTGGTGGGATATGAAGCCTTTCCAAGTAAATCATTTTCTGGGCATGGTACGCACGTTCCAGAAATTGTTGTATGACCCTGCCTATGCCGGAGGATTTACCCAGAAACTGGGAGATTCCCACAGGAAGCAGTTAGTAGATGGGTTTCGTCTATTCATTGCCGAATGCCAAGAAATGGCTCTCCCAAGCACTGCAGATCAGGCTAAACGAATAGTGGCCATGCTTGAGAAGTCTAAAGATCTTGCAGCGCTCAGACTTTACCTGCCCGAGGCTATAAATAGGCTCGAAGATGAATGCACACGAAAGATCATGATGTTTGTCGAACCGAACTATGTTGAGTATTTCTCTAATGCTCAATTCTTCGACTCTAAAGACCCCGATGCGCCAAGAGTAAGCGTGCAATTTCCTTCGGCAGCAGAGGACATTGCTGAGTCCGGGAAGTGTTTGGCATGTGGGCGCAGCACTGCGTGCGTGATGCATCTAGGTCGAGTGATGGAAGTTGGATTGAAAGCGCTTGCGGGAAAACTTGGCACCGGACCACAAAATGACTGGGGAAAGTATTTAGATGCAATCGACAAGGAACTCCAGAAGCGCATGAAAGCATCGGGTGCCAGAACACGAGATGAACAATTTTATGCGGAATCCTATGCCCTGTTTGATTCCGTTCGCCGCGCATGGCGGAATCCAGCAATGCATGTTGATAAGACTTACACAGAGGAGCACGCCGAGGAGATTCTGATTGCAGCGCGGTCTCTCATGCGGCACTTGGCGACCAAGTTGCATGACTAGAAAGAGAGGCGTGTGTCGAGGTCGTTCCATCTCAAGTTTCTATTGGAGTTTTCTAGTCGGCATAGTAGCCTGTGTGTAGGAGTGTCGCCGATGGAGAGTAATTGGGCAGTGACGGCAGCCAAAAAGGCCATAGATCAAGACCGCTCACGACAGCTTAATTTGGAACAGAACGACCGTGATGCCAAGGTCAAGGACCACGAAGGCCCTGCTTTGTTCAGGCAATTAGAGCAATGGATAAAAGGCCAAGCTGACGAGTTCAATCAGATACGAGGCAAGCAAGAGATAACGGTAACCACGACGGCTCGGCCAAGCCCGACGATCAATCAACTGGACAATCTGATTAGGGTAACTCTGCCCAATCGGGGGCCACTGACGATCACTTATTCCGTGGGTGTCCATTCTATTGGGTGGGAATGTGGGGCTGGAAAGGGAGAGTTGCGCCTAGTGATTGCGGAAGATGGGACGGCGCACTTTGAAACTCCATATCATCAACCGAAAACAGTCGAGGAAATGGGAGTCGAGATGCTCGACAAGCTCCAAGAATCTGCATTCTAAGATAAGCACATGAAGTCTAAGCTCGACACAGATACGACGCCAGCACAAAAGTACAAGCAATTCCAGAGCGGATTGCGGCAAGTAATGACGATCTCCAAAGAGGAATTGCAGCGCCGGGAGAAGCAATACCAGGATTCGCGCAAAGGAGTGCCGAAGCGTGGCCCTAAACCTTCTTCGGCTTCGGACCACGTTTCAAACGACGCGGATTAGAAAGTCTCAGGCGTCGTAGTCTTGGCATCTTCGGTCTTGCCTGTTAGCTCTGCGTAGGTGAGACGCTTGTGTGCGACCTGCCCTAAAACCTTCTCAAATCGTGCGTAATCGTCCATCGGCTGTTCCCGATTGTTGAATCTGAAAGCCTGCTCGTCAATGTACCGATCCAAATGAAAAGGCTCGACTGCAACGTAAGTTCCTCGTAATGTCCGCTTGAGTAAACTCCAGAAGTTCTCGATTCCCTGAGTGTGGACCTTCCCTTTGACGTAAGTCAAAGGAGTGTTTCACCACGTCATGCACGAAGCGATAGCGGACTTCGCTGTATCCGTACCACTCATCGGTATAGACCGCAGAGCCGTACTTGATGTTCTTGAGAATCTCCGCTTGCAAGGTATCGCGCTTGGCATCTGGAATCACTTTGGCCCGTACTTCGCGGAGATTGCGATCCAGCATTCCCATTACGACGGTCTTTCCCTTCGATCCCGCGATCATCTCGTAACGCGCACGCTTTTCCTTGTGCATGTTCTTGAGATTCCCGCCGATAAAAGTCTCATCCACTTCCACAGGTCCGCCGTCATCTTTCCCGCCTAGTTTAGTTCCCAGATCGTAGCCTTTCATGGCCAGTCTCAGACGATGCAGCATGAACCATGCTGTTTTCTGGGTTACGCCAATGGCTCGATGAATCTCCCAAGAGGAAACGCCATTCTTGCAATTAGTGAGTAGCCACATTGCAGGAAGCCACTTCTGCAAAGGAATAGGCGAATCCTCGAAGATAGTCCCCAGCTTGACCGAGAACTGGCGGCGACAATCGCGGCACTTCCAGCGCTTCTGAGTCTTTAGATAATAGGGCTTCTTAGCGAGACAGGCAGGGCAATACGCGCCATCGGGCCACTTCATCTTGGCTACTGCGTCAATGCAAACCTGCTCATCGGAGAAGTGCTGAATAGCCTCTTGCAATGTCTTTGGCTTTTCCATGTCCACACAATAGCAAAAGCTATTGGGTTAGTCAAGGATATTGTTACCCTTCTGCAAAAAGTGTCTGCAAAATCCTGATGTCAAAGAACTTAGAGGTCAAGATCTTGAGAATAAAGGAGTTCAGGACCAGCCGATCCGGCTGCCTCTGCCCCATCCTCCTGGGCTATGATCGCGCAACTGGGATGAGTGACACAAGGTTGGATGTCACATTGGGCTGTGGAAAGCGGTCTTTGCGACCTTGGAAATACGGAACCGCTTCCCAAATCCCGTAATGAGGGAAGCGTCCCGCCTGTCCCCCCGGGTGTCCCCGCCGATTCATCCTCCGGCCAGTTTCCTGCTGTACCTCCGCCTTAATACGGCACGACGTACGTATTCTTCAGTACGACTGGATAGAAGAAGTCTGTCGTCAAATCGGCTGCGGCGCCGATCTCCTGCAGCGTGGCACCAGAACTAACAGCGGCTGAATTGTTGAAGATGCCGACGGCAATGTTGTTGCTTGAGATCGCCTCGAGTACTCCGCTAAAGCCCGTCGCGAACACATACTTTCCACCGCCGGTAGTGGTGAACGGAGTGTCCGCCAGAGTGCTTACATTCACTAGATTGGCTGTGCCGCCGCCCCAGCCGCCATTCGTGTCCGTAATGCCGGTCACCTGCCACACGCTGTAGGTGAGCCGGGCCGAGAGGACTGCCAATGGTGCGTAAAGGGAATTTGCAATCGGAGCCGGAGTGGTACCTCCCTTGAGCGGTATTGACACGGCAGAATAAGCGATCTTCAAGGCGGAGGGTGTTCCGGTCGCGTGCTGAACTGCCGCGAAGAGGATGTTGCCGGATACCCCGCTGCCGCTCGGAGCGGCCAGGAACGCCTCGACAAGCGTCTCGCCGGAAGTATAGCTGGCGAGCGTGGTCGGCGTGGTTGTCGCTTCTCCAACCGGCACGGTGTAAAGCGTAGCCGTGGCCTTGGTCGGATCTTCAATGCCGTCGGTGAATGGTTCAGAACTTAATTCGAAGACAACCACTGAATCATTGCTGCCGATCAACTGATAGCCAGTGAGTGCGGTTCCGCTCTCCGCGACGAAGGATGGACTGGTGTAGAGGAGCTTAGGAGTTCCGCCGGTGAGCGGGACCTGATAGAACGCAGCGGTCTCGCTCCTGCTGGCGCCGGGGGTGAAGACGATGTAGTACAGGTTGCTGTCGTCCTCGGCGGCGCCGGGGGCGATACTCCCTTTCAAAACATCCTGGAGTTGAGTGGCCACCATCGTGGAACCATCGATGCGGTACAAGAACGTGGCCGCGGTGGTGGTTGCCGACAGGAAAACTCCGGTTGTGCTCAGGGTGGCCTCATCCAAGACGCCCGCAACATAGCTGCTGGCCGTCAAGCCCGTGATCTCCTGCTTCGGAGACGTAAAGGTGTCATCCGCATAAAGGTTAAGCGACTTCGTGGCGGAATCGAACACGAGTAACCCAGTTAATTTGCCGCTCTGGTAGATCGTATTGATTTCGGTTGTCTGAAGACTCACTACTATGGGGGCCGTGGTCGACGAATCCGTGAAATGGACGACCTCGAAGGAGCCGCCAGCGGAAACGCACTGCGTTGAGGTGCCGACCTCGATCACCACAAACAGGGTATCCGCCTCGCTGACATCGGTCTCCGACGAGGAAGCGCCGCCTAGGCAAATCTGCTGGCCCGAAGGCACCGAGAGGCTGCTGATCTGGGCCGGCTTGGGGACGCTTGAGGTGCCTGCGAGAGTCACGCCGAAGATCTTGGTAATTCCGCTTGAGTTGGTGTCGGCATACATCATGACCTGAGGCGAGTATGTCACCACTCCGCCTTCCACAGAAATTTGCGTCCCAATGCCGAGAAGCTGCGTCGAGTCAGTGGTTAAGAAGGTTGGCGCAGGCGCGGAGGCCAGTTTATCCGAGGGGATGAGGAACAGGCCCTTGCTTCCGGCCGGCGTAGCCATGGGGGCAGGGGTTGCGGAATAGGGGATCCAATACGCCCCGCCTCCGCCGCCGGAACTTGAAGAGCAGCTCACCGTGACGTTGGCGATGTTGGCTGACGCCACTTTACCCGAGCCGCCCGTCACCGTGCAGGTTTCGCCTGTGGGTTGGACGCTGACCGTCACGTCATAGGACGCTCCGCTCGCCAGCGCTGTGGTGAACGTAAATTCGCCGTTGGCGGTCACCTTCAGCGCATCGGCGCCGTTATCGAGCAGGGTCACAGAACCGCCGGTGTTTAATCCTGTGACGGTGCCGCCAATCGTGAACGTCAGAGATTTGCACACGACCGCAACGTTGGTCACATTCGCTGACGCCACCGTGCCCGAGCCGCTCGTCACCGTGCAGAGTTCGCCCGTGGGCTGGACACTCACCGTGACCTTATAGGCCGCACCGACGACCAGAGGCGTAGTAAACGTGAATGTACCGTTGGCGGTGAGCTTCAATGCATTGGCGCCGTTATCGAGCAGCGTCACCGAACCGCCGGTGCTCAATCCCGTGACGGTGCCACCGATGGTGTGGGTCACTTTGCACGCGACCGCAACATTGGTCACATTGGCCGCAGCC
>Ga0070765_100000266_pt1 | contig 31615 bp, 30 predicted proteins | sample HubBroMetageWFT5_FD_71516 | JGI IMG/M metagenome (GOLD analysis project Ga0070765, IMG submission 71516) | Warmed and freeze-thawed soil microbial communities from the Hubbard Brook experimental Forest, New Hampshire - Hubbard Brook CCASE Soil... | ecosystem: Environmental > Terrestrial > Soil...
GCGATTGTGTCCGGGGGCAGCCGGATTCTTTCGAGCGTGGTTGCTTCGCAAATCGAAATTCATCGAAAGTATGGCGGGGTTGTTCCTGAGCTTGCTTCGCGAGAACATCTGCGGCAAATCGTTCCGGTGGTGCGCGAAGCGGTCGAGCAGGCGGGCGTGAAGTTGACGGATGTGGATGCGGTGGCTGTGACGCAGGGGCCCGGTCTGGTTGGCTCGCTGCTGGTTGGCGTGACGTATGGCAAAGTTCTGGCGCTGGCGCTTGGCAAGCCACTCATCGGCGTAAATCATCTTGAGGGGCACGTCCATGCCGTGTTGCTGGAGGCGCACCAGGCTGGCCGGCTGCCGGAGCTTCCCGCTATCTGCCTGATTGTTTCCGGCGGGCATACGATTATTTATCACGTGAAGTCGGAATCATCGAACGGGGCGGCGCGGTTTTCGTATGCGCGTATCGGCGGAACGCGCGACGACGCGGCCGGCGAAGCCTACGACAAAGTTGCGCGCATGCTGGCGCTTGGTTATCCGGGTGGCCCGGTGATTGACCGGCTCGCGGTACACGGAGACCCGCGCGCGATTCGGTTTGGCGAGCCGAAAATGAAAGGGAACGCGTGGGACTTCAGTTTCAGCGGAATCAAGACAGCCGTCCTTTACCACCTGCGCCGCAATCCGCAATTGCAACCGGAAATCGAAGCGCGGAATGCCGCGCTCGCGCGTGGAGAACGCAGCGCCGACGCGATGCGCGCGCTTTGCAGCGCGGAGACGCTCGGGCTGATCGCGAGTTTCCAGCGCGCAGTTGTGGATGATCTGGTTCATCGCACGCTTGGGGCTGCGCAGCAACAGGCGGCGCGCACGGTGCTTGTCTCCGGAGGCGTGGCGGCGAATAGCGAACTTCGGCGGACTTTTGAGACTGAGGCAGCGCTCGCTGGGATCGCGGTTTATTTTCCCAGCCGCGCGCTTTCTACGGACAACGCAGCGATGATCGCAGCGGCGGGATATCCGCGGTTTCTTGCGGGCAAGTATGAGGACGCCACGCTTAACGCGGAAGCGAATTTGCCCTTGGCATAGGGAGTGAAACAAAAACCGGAATCAAAGCAGCGCCGGTTCATAGATGTAGGCCATTCCCGACTGAGTCATGGCGAAGGCTTTCGAGCCATCCAGGCTCCAGCGCAAATCCACCACGCCTTCCGCCGCATATTCGTCGAACACGGTCATGCGATTCAAATCGACCAGAAACATGCGGCCCTTCGCGGAATTTTTCAGCCAGGAGCTGAAGCAAACACACAACGGCAGGTGTGGATGGCACACGCAGAGTTCCGCGCCGAACGGCAAGGGCTCGAAGTCGGGAGAGCCGGCCGCAAGGCGGTATGCTTGTCCAGCCGCGCAATAGACAATCTGGCGGCTGTCCGGCGTCCAGGTAAGGTCGGTGATGTGACCCTGCGCCTGGAATAAACTCTGGTTTTGAAGCGAATGAGATTCTGCGATCAGGATTGAATCGTCCGCCCATTCACCCTGAATGGAGGCGACGCTGGCGAGCATGTTTTCATTCGGGCTGAAGGCGCTCTTGCCGTAGCCGCGGAATGCGCCCTCTTCCTCGAATCCTTCGCCGTAAGTCTGTGGCTCGATGCCTTGGGGCGCGCCGATTTCCGCGACGGGCGATTTGGAAAGCGGCATTTCCTGACGAGTTGCCTGCCATACGCGCAGCGTGGCACCCTTTCCACCCGACGACGCGGCTGCGAAATATTTTCCCGTCTCCGACCAGGCCAGATTTTGCGGGATTCGATCGAACACGCCAAACGCGCCCAGCAGCATCTTTCCGTGAACATCAAATAAATGAAGCTGTGGATGCCAGGCGCCCCATGCGGCTACAAGATATCGGGCCGTTGGCGACCATGCGAAAGCGGCTGCTTCTTCATCCACAGATCCCGGCTGAAACGTCCCGGTCTCGCCTGGAACGGAGAGCGCCATCATCGCCGCACTCAGCTCAATGTCGTAGAGGACAACGCGTTGTGATCCATAGCGCACCTGAGGCGAAAGCGTGCATACCTGGCCGGACGGCGAAATAGCCATGTGGGAAGATTGTCCGGTGAACACCTTTTTGATGAGCCAGTTCGAATCGCGGGTCAGGTCGCGCAAGCCGCGAACGACGAGTGCCGCGGACCGCACCGCAAGCCCCTGCGGGGGCGTATGAACGATCTGCTTCGTTGCGGATTTTTCGTGGGTTTCCATACGCAAGGTTTTATGGCGTGCGAGCCGATTCGGGATCCTCCAGGCGATGTTTCGCCTGCGCGATCTGTTCGTCCACTTTGGCGACCATTTCTTTCAAGACGTCGCGGCCGTGTTTCTGCGCCTCATCCAGCCGCGATTTGAGCTGGTAAAGATCGGAGCGAAGGGCTTCCTGCATTTCGGCTTCGATTTCCGCCAGCCGCCCGCGCGCCTGACTGATGCGGCGGATTACGCGGACGAGTTCCGCGCCCGGACCTTCACCCTGCACGGCTTCGGGACTGCATTCATATTCAGTGAGAATTTTGGTCAGGCGAGTTTCGTCGCCGCGTTCGTAGGCTTCGTTTGCTTCAGCCATCAATTGTTGGCGCTTCACGCGATCCTCGCGGTCCGAGGTGAGATCGGGATGGATACGCTTGGCCACTTCGCGATAGAGGCGTTTCGTTCCAGGTGCGGCTCTGAAGGCGCGCGGTTCCTCGGCTGCTTTCTCTCCGGCCACCGATTTTGTTTCATTTGCGCGAGCTCGGGCGTCGCGTGCAGCTTGCTGCGCTCGTTGGTTGCGAGGTTGCTCGCGGGCAAGGCGTTCGGCAATTTGGGCTTTTAATTCATCGAGGTCTGCATAGCGCGAGCCCACAAAATGCAGGTATTGACGCTCAAAGGCGCCGAGTTCGGCGCGGAGATTTGCGGACCGGAGTTCGCGGTCGGCGAGCTCGGTCTCGAGCACGGCCTGTTCCTCGCGCTTCCGCGCAAGCTCCTGATCTTCGGGCTTGATGGACGCGGCCGGGGGATGAACGTCTGTTTCCTTCAAGGCCATTCGATTTGCCCAGGAATTCGCGTAGCTGGAGAGCAAGCGGCAAAATCAACAAAATGTGCCGCCCAGCGACGAAACTGCTCCTGATAAATTGTAATTCGGAGCGCTTCGCCGCCTCCGTCTTCCGCGAGTTGGGTTTCCAGAATAGGAAATATGAGTTTCCGAATACCGGCAGGCGCAGCTCGTATGCTCGGACAAGTCGCGCGCCAAATTGGCTTCGATTGCGTCCTGCCGGGCGGTATTGCTTTCCTTTGCACGGAAGCGCCGTCTGATTACAATATTTGTCAGTCGCAACGCTCACGGGAGGGAATCAACGCCATGGCCGAGACGCCGCAGGAGTATCAGGGTCGAATGAAGAAGCACACTGAAGGGAAATCCCCGTTGAAGCTACAAGCGGCGGCTGCCAAGAGGATAGAACGCCTGCTGAAAGGCGTGCCGGCAGGGAAATTGAGGAAGCGGCCTGCGCCAGGGAAGTGGTCTGTCGCGGAAATTGTTGCGCATATGGCGGACACGGAAATCGTGGGCGGCTTCCGCATGAGATTTATTCTGGGTGCGCCGGGCACGCCGATTCAGGGCTTCGATCAGGACGCCTGGGTCGTGGCGCTGCACTATGACAAGCGCGACCCGCGCAAGGCACTGGAGCAATTCCGCGTGCTGCGCGAGACGAATCTGGCCATGCTGAAGACACTCTCGCCCGTGCAGTGGAAGCATCACGGAATGCATTCGGAGCGCGGCGAAGAATCCATCGAGACGATCGTCACCATGTTTGCGGGGCACGACCTCAATCACATCCAGCAGATCGAGCGGATCCTAGCTCCGAAAAAATAGAAGCGAGAGCTCGCGTTCATGCTGGACGGGACCGCGCGCCGTTCTCGGAGACGCGCTTGCACCACTTTCCAGCAACTCCGTGTAAAATCCTCCCCTCATGCGTGTGGCCATAGATACGGGGGGCACGTTTACCGATTGTCTCTTCGTACGCGGCGGCCGAATTGAAATCCTTAAAATTCCCTCGAATCCTGAAAATCCCGCGAAATCGATTTCCACCGCGCTCGAGAAAGTGTTTGCCGGCGCTTCGACCCGCGATTCGGCGTCGCTCGACCTACGTTGCGGCACTACCGTAGGCACCAATGCACTGCTTGAGCGGCGGGGCGGACGCGTCGCACTGGTCACCACCGCGGGATTCGAAGATGTTCTCGAAATTGGACGCCAGGCCCGCCCGAGGCTTTACGACTTGTTTGTGGAGCGGCCTGCCCCGCTGGTTCCTCGCGAACGGCGATTCGGAATGCGTGAACGCGTTGGCGCGGATGGGAAAATATTGGCGAAGCCTGGAGAAGCTGAATTCGCGCGAATTCTTCGCCGGGTTCGCGCTTCCAGCGCGGATTCGGTTGCCGTCTGCTTTCTTTTTTCGTTTCTTCGACCGGCCCACGAACGCGCCCTTGCACGGCGGCTACGTGCGGCGGGGTATTCCGTCTGCGTCTCGCACGAAATTCTTCCGGAATACCGCGAATTCGAGCGCACGTCCACCACAGTAGTGAATGCTTACCTGATCCCCGTGATGTCCAGATATCTGGGTGAAATTGAGGACCATGCCGCGAAGGCGGTAGCCCGCGGGAGTGCAATAAGGGGCAAACGCCAAGCCGCGCGCGTGCGCGTGATGCAATCCAGTGGAGGCATTCTTTCAGCGCGCGCTGCCGCACGCGAACCTGTACGCACAATTCTATCCGGCCCGGCAGGCGGTGCGTTGGGCGCCCAACGAGTTGCCGCGCAGGCTGGATATCCGCGAATCATCAGTTTCGATATGGGTGGCACGTCCACCGATGTGTCGCTCATCGAAGGCGCGCTGCGCACCACGAATGAATCCATTGTGGCGGATCTTCCGGTCGGCGTGCCCATGCTCGAGATTCACACGGTGGGCGCGGGGGGAGGCTCGATTGCACGTTTCGATCGCGGCGGCGCGCTGCGCGTGGGGCCGGAGAGTGCTGGAGCCGAACCCGGCCCGATTTGCTACGGGCGCGGCACCCAGCCCACTGTTACGGACGCGCATTTGATTCTAGGGCGGCTGGGAAGCGAAGGACTTCTTGGTGGCGATTTTCGTCTAGACGTGGCGCGCACGTGGCGCTTTATGGAACGCGCGATTCGCGGCGTGCGGGGGATCCGATCCCCCGAACAATATGCTCAGGGAATTCTGGCAGTGGTGGAAGCGACGATGGAAAAGGCCATCCGCGTGATATCCATCGAGCGAGGGCGCGACACGCGCGATTACTCGCTGGTAGCTTTCGGGGGCGCGGGCGGGCTGCATGCGTGCAGTTTGGCGGAGGCTCTTGCGATACCGCGCGTCCTTGTTCCTAAATTTCCCGGTGCTCTATCGGCTCTCGGCATCTTGCGTGCCGACGTGGTGAAGGATTTTTCGCAAACAGTGTTGTTCCCGGTGGACTCGCCTGGCGGCGTGGCGCGGGAGCTAAGGCGTGCGTTCGCTAAACTCGATCGCGGAGGGGCGCGTACGATGCGTTCGGAGGGATTTTCGCCGCGGCAAGTTCGCATCGAGAGGCAGCTCGACATGCGCTATGTTGGCCAGGCTTATGAGTTGCGAGTCCCGGCGCAGGATGATTTCCTCCGAGCTTTCCATCGCGAGCATGAATTGCGATATGGCCACGCGAATCCGGCGAGGCCAGTGGAGATCGTAAACATTCATTCAAGATTTGCGGGCGAGAATCCACCACTCAGGTGGCCGCGGATGAAACCAGGCCCGGCGGATTGCCGCGCGGCGATCGCAGCGACGCGCGAGGTAATATTCAACGGTAAGAAAGAGCGAACTCCGATCTATATGCGCGAGCGGTTGCGAGCAGGGAATCGGCTGCGCGGCCCCGCCATCGTGACGGAATACAGCGCTACAACGGTGGTGCCCCCGGGCTGGCGTGGGCGCGTGGATGAATACGAAAACGTGATTTTATCCCGAGGAGCGCGGAGTGCGTAAAGCGTTCGATCCGATCCGCCTGGAAATTTTCAAGAACCTCTTCCATTCGGTGGCGGAAGAAATGGGCGGAGCGCTGCGGCGTTCCGCGTTTTCACCAAATATCAAGGAGCGCCGCGATTATTCCTGCGCGATTTTCGATGCGGATTGCCAGGTACTCGCGATGGGCGACCACATGCCGGCGCATCTCGGTTCGATGCCGCGCTCGGTGACCTCTGCAGTGGAGGCTCTCGGCCTGGGCCGCGGCGATATTGCGCTGCTCAACGATCCTTTCGCAGGTGGCACGCACCTTCCCGATCTCACGATGGTGATGCCCGTTTATTTGCGGCGCGCGGGGAAGCCCGCATTCTATGTCGCCAACCGCGCGCATCATGCGGATATCGGCGGAGCGCAGGCCGGCTCGATGGGTCTTTCGCGCGAATTGTTTCAGGAAGGGTTGTGTATTCCGCCCGTAAAGATATTCGTCGCTGGCCGGGTGGCGGCAGACGTCTGGAAAATGATCCTCGCCAACGTGCGCACACCGTTGGAGCGGGAAGGGGACTTGACCGCCCAAATTGCTTCGTGCCGCCTGGGGGAACGCCGATTGAGGGAAATCGTTGAACGATACGGCCATGCGGAGGTCAGGCGAAATTCGCGAGCGTTGCTGGAATATTCCGCGGCGATGACGCGTTCCATGGTGCGCCAGATTCCCGACCGCACGTATCGCGGTGTCGATTATCTGGACAACGATGGAATTACCACCGAACCGTTGCGTGTTTCTGTTGCGATCCGCATTCGAGGTGAACGCGCCGAAGTGGATTTCGCAGGTTCTTCGCCGGAATGCATGGGAAGCGTCAACGCGGTGACGGCAATCGCGGAATCTGCAGTGTATTACATCATCCGCTGCCTGCTTGGTGAGGAGGTACCGGCGACATCCGGTTTGATGTTTCCAGTCAGGGTGATTGCGCCACTGGGAACGATCATCAATGCGCGGCCGCCGCGGGCTGTAGCCGGTGGAAACGTTGAAACGTCGCAGAGGATTGTTGACGCGCTGCTGCTAGCGCTTGCGCGCGCGCTGCCGGGGAAAATTCCCGCCGCCAGCCAGGGAACGATGAATAATCTCACGTTTGGAGGCGCTGACACTCGACCCGGGAAATCCGGCGCGCCCTTTGCCTATTACGAGACAATTGCGGGGGGAATGGGAGCGCGTCCTGGTCTTGACGGCATCAGCGGTATCCACACGCACATGACGAATTCCCTTAACACGCCCACGGAAGTATTCGAAACAACCTATCCGCTGCGCGTCCGCCGCTATGGATTGCGGCGCGGATCAAGCGGCCGCGGCAAATTTCGCGGTGGTGACGGAATCGTGCGCGAAATTGAACTCCTTGTGGATGCTCAAGTCGGAATGCTGTCCGAGCGCCGAACGATCCCCCCGTATGGACTTGCCGGCGGTTCTGCTGGCGCGACAGGGAAGAACGAAATCGAAATCCGCGGGCGCCGCAAAAAAGTTCCCGCGAAGTGCGGATTCTTCGCCGCCGCTGGATCAGTGATCAGAATCGAGACGCCCGGTGGCGGAGGCTGGGGCCAAAAATAGCGGCGTCATTTCAAAAAAACGGATCAAAAAAAACCGGGCACAATCTTGAATGATTGTGCCCGGCAAGAATCAAAAATAAATTCCGAAAATTACTCTGGCATCACCGGCGCTTCCGGCATCTGCAATTTAGCCTTGGCAAGCGCACGCACGAGATTGGCTTCCACAGCCGATTCAGACGTGTTGCGCACCGTGGCTAATTCGCTGACCAGAAGATATTTCGCGCGTTCCAACATTTTTTTCTCGCGGAAGGAGAGGGGTTTTGTGCGGCTGAGGGCGACGAGGCCTTTCAATACGGCGGCAACTTCCATCAGCGATCCGGTCCGCATTCGATCTGAATTTTCCTTGAAGCGGTGTTTCCAATCGTGGTGGGAAGCGGAGCGGCCCTTTTCGAGGAACGAAAGGACTTCACCGGCTTGAGTACCGCGAATAATGGGGCGCAAACCAACGCTTTCGGCGTTTGTCTGCGGGACCATCACTTTCAAGCCGCTGGAAACAATCCGCAGCATGTAATATCGTTCGGATTTTCCGTTAAGGTAGCCGTAACTGATTTGCTCAATCACTCCAACGCCGTGGTTTGGGTACACTACTTTTTCGCCTAGCTTAAAGTCCATAAGTAGAAGGCCCCTCCCGAAAGAGCTATAGTTAAAGTTTAGGCACATGAAACGGCCACGTCAAGAGAATCCCACGACTTAGCAGAAAATTAGAATCGCGGAGAAACGTTCGTTTCTGGCAGGTTTGGCAGCGGAATTGCCCTATACTTGCGTTCGTGCTTATCCTCGCTCTGGACACTTCTTCGCCTGCCGGAAGCATTGCCGTCCTTCGTGATGAAAAAGTGATTGGCGTGGTCTCCACGTGGGCGGAGGAAATTTTTTCGTCGCGCATGTTTCGACAGTTGGAATTCCTGTTGGGTGAGCTCTCATTTTCACTCGACAGGGTGGATCTTTTTGCGGTAGCAGCAGGGCCCGGATCGTTCACTGGACTGCGGGTGGGATTGACCGCAACAAAAGGCTGGGCCGAGGTTTACGCCAAGCCGATTGCCGCCGTGAGCGCATTGGAGGCCGTTGCGATTCAGTCGCGTTCCAAGGCACCAATCATCATTCCTGTGACGGATGCCCGCCGCGGGCAGGTCTATTTTGGGATTTACCGCCGTACGGAAAACCCGGCGGGGAACGAATTAGCACTCGAAGGCGACGAGTGCGCGGCCACCCCGGCGGAATTCCTGGAGACTCTGAGGGCACGATCTGGAAATTTGGGATACTCAATTGTTTCACCTATGCCGGAAGTGATTTCGGAAGCAGTGTCTCGAATTGAGACTGCGCCGCCGCTCGTTGAAGGGGTATCGAGCGCGCTCGCTCCCGTGATCGGGCACCTTGGTTTTCGCGATGCGCGGCGGGGAAAATTGTTCGACGCGGTATCGCTCGACGCGAATTACGTGCGGCGCTCCGATGCGGAAGCCAAATGGAAAGAGGCCTAGAAGCAATCGAGGAGAGTCTTGATTCTTCGTTCACTCGAAGAGCGCGACGTGGACAATATTCTCGCCATCCAATCTGCTTGCCCGGAAATTGCGCAGTGGACGATGTGGGATTACGCGCGAGTCGCACGCGGAGAAATGTCCGGCTGGGTCGTGGAAAAAGGCGACGAAGTCACAGGATTTCTTGTGGCGAGGCGCGTGGTGGGGGACATCGAAATTCTCAACTTGGCCGTTCGTCTAGAATCGCGAAGGCAGGGGACTGGTGCTTTGCTCCTGCAGGGGGCGCTAGATTGGGGGCGTTCGATGCAGACGGAAAAAGCGTTGCTCGAAGTGCGCGCTTCGAACCTCGCGGCGCTGAAGTTTTACGAGCGTTTTGGGTTCGAGGTTAGGGGGCGCCGCCCAAAGTATTACACGACGCCGATTGATGACGCGCTCCTGCTAACCGCTTCGCTCGCTTAGTCGCGATAAACAAATTCAAGTCTGATTCCTGCGACCTCGATGACGTCACCTGACTCGAGCTTGGTGGGATGCGTGATGGCATTCCCGTTTACGCTTGGCACTCTATCTGCTGAACCGATGAAATAAGAATTATCTTCGCGCCGGTTGATTTGGATCGCCGCCTTCGGCGCGAACCAGCCTTTCAACTTTACCGTCGCCATCGCGGATTTTCCGACGACCGTAAGTTTGTCTGCGAGCGCGTATTCCTGCCGGTCCGTCCTGCCCGAGCGCACAACGAGGCTCGCCACTTTGATGCGGGCGGGGGCGACCTGCGAGCTTTCACCGACCGCAGCGACTTTTTCCAGAAATTCGCGTCGCGCCTTCGTATCGAGCATCACCGTCTCATTAATTTTTGGAGCCGCGGTTTTCATTCCGCCGTTGCCGGAGGCGAAGCCATCGAGCTCGCGCGATTCGGAAATGACGATGGTGTGCTTCCCGATGCCGACGGAATCGCCCGCCTTCAGCGAGACCATTTTGACGCGCTGACCGTTGACGAAGGTTCCGTTCATGCTGCCAAAGTCTTCAAGCATCAGCCGGTTTTCTTCGTTGAAGACGCGCGCGTGGTAGTGCGAAACGGCGGGATTGTCGATAACCAGAGAGTTGTCGGGCGAACGACCGATGCTGACTTCTTTCGAGCCCACCGCCACTTCGCTCAAAATTGAGTTTTCGAATTTCAGAACCAGCTTAGGCATTTGCGCATCCTCCTGATTATGAACCGTTTCCGGAACCTCTAAACCAACGGCCGATTCGTGCAATCGCGCCCACGGGTTTCAGCGAGCTGCGTACGACGATTGCCGTAACGTTGTCTCCGCCCCCCGCCTGGTTCGCGAGATCAATGAGCCGCCCGGCGGTTTCCTGTTCGTCTTCCGTTTCATCGAGCACGGCGGCGATCTGCTTATCCGAAAGCTCACGCGTCAACCCGTCTGAGCAGAGAAGATAGGTGTCACCATCCATCACGAGCTCTTCGGTGACGTCAACCTCGACTTCGGGGTCAGGCCCGAGCGCGCGGAGCAGGACGCTCTGCATCTTGCTGCGTTCAGCTTCCGCGGGGGTCATCGCGCCCTTGCGGACTTGCTCGGCTACAAACGAGTGATCCTGCGTAAGTTGATCGAATTCGCCGCCGCGGAGTCGATACGCGCGGCTGTCTCCCACATGCGCCAGGCTCATGCGCTCGCCATCAAACTGGACGGCAACAATCGTGGCGCCCATGCCTTGTTGCGCCGGGCTCTTCTGCGCCGCGGCGTAAACCACCTGATTCGCCAGGCGAATGGCGCTGGCAAGGCGGTTCGAAACCTGCGATACGCCGTCAATACGCTGCCCTACCAGCGGCAAACTCGGATTCTCATGCGCCTCGCGACAGTGCCGCACCACGGTCTCCGTGGCCAGGCGGCTGGCGACTTCACCGGAGGCCTGCCCACCCATGCCGTCAGAAAGCACAACCAGGTCCAGCTCGGGAGCCAGACGAAAGCTGTCCTCGTTGTTTTCGCGAACGCGGCCCCTGTCGCTGCGAATTCCAAATTCCATTTCCTTCTCCACCTGAAAATCCAGGGATTCGAAATGAATCGACTTCGCGCCGTGCCTTCGGCGCCTGCCTTCGTTCCTACTCGTCCGAATCCTTCTCCGGCTTTGCGGCGGCATAGGGATTCTTCACCGCGTGCACGTTTCGGAAGCCCTGGGATTCAAGCCACTCGGAGGTATCCGACGCGTTCTTGGCGCCGACCGGTCCCACGAAGACCGCGTAGAAATCCGCTGAGCCGAAATGCTTGGTCACTACGAACGCGTTTTGGCTGAGGCCTTTGAGTTTTCTAACAGCCTTTTGCGCCGAATCTTCTTTTCCGTAGCGGCCGACCCATAAGAACGTCGCAGCGCCCGCATTGTTGGCTGATCCCTGCTGCGACAATATTTTTTCAGAGCGCTGCTGTTGGGCGAAGAGGCTAAGATTGCGCGCTGGCTGCACATTTGCAGGCTGCGCATTTGCAGGCTGCGCTTGTGCAGAAGCCTGTGGCGCCGGAGTTTCAGCCTTTTCAGACTTCGCGATTTCCGCTGGACTCTTGATCACGGCACGCTTTGGCGCGGGTTTGGCGGCGGCAGGTTTCGCCACCACCGCAGGAAGAAAAACTTTGTCTGATGCATTAGGTGGAGGTTGAGGTGCAGGCATCTCATCGGGTGAGGCAATTTTTTCGGCCGTCGTCCAGATTTTATTTGCGCGCAGGCTACCCAAAATGGCGATTGCTGCAAATAGGCCGAACAATATCCATCCAAGATGAGAAGAGCGCCTGGGCTCAACAATCTTGGGCGCCATCGAAATCGGAGTCACGCGCACCGGAGTTGGGTTCGAGCGAACGGGGAGGACAGCTGCGGGCGTGAACCCGGTTGTTCCGGTCACTCCCTTGGCACTGAGAACGCTTTCGAGTTCCGCGACGGATTGAAATCTTTTTCCCGGCTCTTTTTCCAGGCACTTCAGGATGGCTCTTTCGACCACCGCGGGAATGTTCGGTTCCACATCGTGGGGAAGCGGTGGAGCCTCTCGCATTTGCTTCAGAGCGAGCGCCACCGCGGTTTCCGCCTGAAACGCTTGAGAGCCCGTGAACATTTCGTAGAGCATTAAGCCGAGCGAATAAATGTCCGTCCGATAGTCCACTGGCTTGCCCGCCACTTGCTCGGGCGCCATGTAGGCGGGCGTGCCAATCATCGCGCCGGTAAGTTTCGTCAGCGATTCCATCGAGCGGGCGATGCCGAAGTCCATGATCTTCACGTTCCCGTTGGAATCGATCATCACGTTTTCCGGCTTCAAATCGCGGTGAACGATGCCCTGGGCATGAGCTTCCTTCAGCCCCGAGCATATCTGCAGGGCGATGTCGATTCCTTTGCGCGGCGGAAAGCCGCCGAAGCGATTCAACACCGACCGCAGGCTTTCGCCTTCGACGAATTCCATCGAGGTGAACGCAATGCCGCCTATGCGGTTGAATTCATGCACCCGGCAGACGTTCTTATGGGTGATCTTGCGGGCAAAGAGAAGCTCATTTTTGAATCGCTCGATCATCACCTGGTCAGAGGCAATTTCCGGCTTCAAGAGCTTCAGTGCGACGATCTCGCCAGTCTCGCGGTCGCGCGCCTTGTAAACGTTGCCCATCGCGCCGTGGCCGGCCTCAGAAAGGATGTCGTAACGCTGCGAAAGCGCGGCTAGCGCGTTCGTGCTCAAACTGGGGGTGCTTGCCGGGGCCTGTGCCATTTCCTGAGTCAAAATGGTCGTGTTTGGAACATCGCTCAGCAGGAGTGTCTCCTGCCGATCCGCGCTCGGGCGGGAATCGCCCGGCGGCAGTTGTCCCGGGTTCGAATTAGACGGGTTGGGCATACTTTGTCCTATTTACGATAGTCGAAAAGCGAGGGAATGCGGCAATCACGCGAGGTGAGTGTAGAGAAAGAGTATCTGGTACTTTTTTCGGCGGCGAAAAACGTGGGATAAAAGAACCCACTGCCGCCTGTGCGCGGTTGGAACATCAGTGGAAAATCGGTGGAAAATCTGGAGTTGCATCCTTCGCGTACTATTTGCCCTGCGGCGGAGATTGTGATATTTGTTACACCTATGTAAACGCCTTCTCCAACCAGGAGGGAATGGATGCCGACTTCGACGGAAGAAATACGGCGGTCCCTATTGGCTCACGATCCGCAGTTCCGGCGACTCGCAGAAGAGCATTCGCGTTGCGAGACGGAGCTGGAACAGATTCACAACGAGCAGTACCTGAATACCGAAAACCTGGTTCAGGAAATTACCCTAAAAAAGATGAAGCTGCACTTGAAAGACCAGATGGAACTGATGGTGGCGCGCCACCAGCAGCAATTGGTCCATCACTGAACGCCCAGCAGTCCCGCCACATCTGTCGTACAATACGCGTGTATTCCGGCAATCCGTGGAGTGCGCCACGCCAGTGCAGATACTGGACGGAGCCTGAGGCGACTGCCTGCTGAGGCGATCTAGGGCAGAGCCCGCGGCGCCACCACGCGGAATTAAATTGAACCCACCGAATCGAGGCAACTTCAGACATGGTCAGCGAAGGATACAAGTTCGGACTTCCTCCGATCGTGGTGGGAGCAATCTGCATTTTTCTGCATTGGTTGGCGATCGGGGCTGTGCTGATTTTTCTTGGCTTGTTCGTTTTTTATTTTTTTCGTGATCCGGAGCGAACGATCCCTTCGGATCCGGGAGCGGTTGTTTCTCCTGCGGACGGCAAAGTGGTCGTAATTGTGGAAGAGCCGCACGACGGCAGACCCGGCCAGCGCATCAGTATTTTTCTTTCCATCTGGAACGTTCACATCCAGCGCGCGCCGGTGGCGGGCAAGGTGAGCAGCGTGGTCTATCGACCAGGCAAGTTTCTGGGGGCCTATAAGGCGGCTGCTTCATCCGAAAATGAACAGAATGTAATTTCAATTCTTACTCCATTGGGTCCGATGATGTTCAAACAAATCGCCGGAGCGATCGCGCGCCGCGTGATATGCTGGAAACGCGAGGGCGAAGCAGTCGCGCTTGGCGATCGTATCGGAATGATTCGCTTTGGGTCCCGTGTGGATGTCTGGTTGCCGCCCGAAGCTAAAATTGCGGTTCAGAAGGGCCAGATGGTAAAAGGCGGGGAGAGCATTCTGGCAAAATGGAATTCAACGACATAGATCCTGTGGGCCAAGAGGCGGAGCCCGGTAATCCCCTTCGGAATCATCGCCTGCGCCGCGGTGTCTACCTGCTGCCCAGCGCCTTGACCGTCGCCAATCTTCTTTGCGGTTACTACGCGATCCTTGCGATCTTCGATGGACGTTCCAGCGACTTCGATAGCGCGGCTTGCGCGATTGGATTTGCGTATATCTTCGATTCCATGGACGGACGAATCGCCCGCGCTATGAAAACCGAAAGTGCGTTTGGCAGAGAATTCGATTCTCTTGCAGACGTGGTCAGCTTCGGGATGGCTCCCGCGTTTCTCGCATACGCTTGGGGAATTCGCTCGGCTGCCGCGGCGAATGCGCCAGAATCCTTCCACCTTGTACAGCTCGGCTGGCTGGTGGGATTTTTTTATGTGGGTTGCTGCGCCTGGCGCCTGGCGCGATTCAACATTCAGGGAATGGCTCCCGGCGGAAGCAGATATTTCGTGGGCATGCCGACGCCCGCGGCCGCGGGAATGATAGCGGCGACGGTGCATTTCTTTAACACGCCGATTCAGGACGCGCGCGTGGCTATGTTGTGGCTGGTGTTGGTCGCTGTGCTTGGCGTGTTGATGTCGAGCACGCTGCGTCATTTCAGCTTTAAAGACATTCCATGGGCGCGACGGCAGCCGTCGCTTGCTGTTGTGGTGTTGGTGATCCTGGTTGGCGCGATTGTCCGATTTTCGCAGCCCACTTTGCTGATTATCACCAGCTTGTACACCGCCCACGGGCTCGTTCTTCAACTGGTGCGGGTGTTGCGGCATCGCATCGCCACGCGCCACGCCTGAGCCATGCCCTCCTCGAACGCCGGAAAAAATACTCGCGTCGCCATCGTTGGGGCATCGTCCTTACGCGGCAAAGAGCTTATCGCCGTCCTGGAAGACCGCAATTTCCCCGCGAGCGATATCATCCTGCTGGACGAAAGCGTGATGCCTGGAACGTTGACCGAAGCGGGCGGCGAGCCCACTTTCATCCGCGCGCTTGAGGAAGACAGCTTCGAACAAGCGCGATTTGTGTTTTTTGCCGGAAGCGCTGCAGACGCTGCGCGCAATTGGCAGGTGGCGCAGCGCGCCGGCGCTACAGTAATCGACTTAACGGGTGCTATCGCTGCCCTGGGCCGCGCCAGCACATGGATTCCTGCGCTAGCTACTATTCTGCCGCCGCTTCCAGCCACCGGAGCAAATGGCGCCGCGCTTGCAACCGCATATTTTTCGCCACCCGCGCCAGTAATTATCGCTTGCACGGTGGCGGCAGCACTTGGGAAATTTGTCCCTCGCACAGTGGCGTTGACGATGTTTCCTCCCGTCTCCGAGCGCGAACAAGCCGGAATTGAGGAACTGGAAGCGCAGACGACCAAATTGCTTACGTTCCAGCCGTTTGCGCAAACCGTCTTCGATGCGCAGGTGGCGTTCAATTTGTTGACGGCATTCGGAGAAGAATCGAAACCCAGCCTCGCGGATGTTCAAGCCTCGATTGTGCGGGAAACCGCGACGCACCTCAGCGGCCGAGCTGCTGTTCCCGCCATACGGTTGGTGCAGGCGCCGGTGTTTTACGGCTACGCTTTTTCGGCTTACGCGGAGTTTGCGTCCCGTGTGCCCCCCGGCCAACTCGAGGCGGCCTTCTCGAATCTAGGTGTGAAGATCGCTCAGCCGGAAGAGGCTGCGCCGACAAACATTAGCGTCGCGGGTGAGAGTGAAATCCAACTCGCGCGGATTGAAGCAGACTCGAGCGTTGAGGCCGGCGTGTGGATTTGGGGCGTTGCTGATAATTTGAGACTGGCGACGACCAATGGCGTGCGTATCGCGGAGGAACTGCTTGCGAAGTAGGTTGACGGGGATGGCGATATTGGCAGTGTTCATTTCCTGCTTCGTTTCCGGCTGCGGGTATCATGTCGCCGGGACAGCGGGGAAGTTGCCCTCCGACTGGAGCACGATTGCGGTTCCGGCGTTTAAGAACGACACAACCCGCTATCGCATCGAGCAGCAATTAACACAGGCCGTGATCCGCGAATTCATCACGCGCACGAAATACCGCGTGGTGCCGGAGAAAGATTCCGCCGACGGCATTCTGAGCGGGGAAGTCGTCTCGATCGAGACGGCGCCGGTGCTGTTTAATGCCACCACCGGCCAGGTGACCACGATGCTCGTTACCGTCCATGCAAAAGTGCAGTTGGTGGACGCCAAGTCTGAGAAAACCCTCTACAAAAATGATGACGTGGTTTTCCGTGACGAGTATCAGATCTCGACGGACGTGCAAAGTTTCTTTCAGGAACAGAACCCCGGGATGGAACGAATGGCGCGTGATTTTGCCTCGCACCTCGTCGCCGATGTGGTGGAGAATTTCTGATGGCCGAAATCTCACCGGAAAAACTTCTGGAGCGGCTGACCCACGGAAAAGCGATTGGCGCGATTGTGCTTGAGGGAACTGATCCCTATCTGCGTGATATGTGCCGGAACAGAATCGTCGAGGCGTTCGTTCCCGATGCCTCGCGCGAGTGGGCCGTGGCGCGGCTTTCGGCGCGCGAATCCGGCTGGGACGAAATTCTGCAGCGCGCCGGGACGCTGCCTATGTTTGCGCCGCGACAAGTGGTGATCGTGCAGGACGCCGAATCCATGGAAAAGCTCGGCGAAGACAATCGCAACAAAGCCATCAAAACCCTTGAGGAATATCTCGACGCGCCTTCCAGCGTAACGATTTTAGTGCTCGAAGCAACCGCGCTGGATGGGCGGCAGAAATTTTCGAAGCTTCTCAACGACAAGGCGCTGGTCGTGCCGCTGACGATTGGAAACGAATCGGCGGCCGCGCTTGCCGCGCAGATGGCGAAAGACCTTGGCGCTGCGATCGAACCCGATGCCGCCGCACTGCTTGCCGATATTCTGAACCGTGAGCCCGCGCGCATTCACATTGAGCTGGAAAAGCTAGCGGCTTACACGCATGACCGCGGTCCGATCACTCGGGCTGATATTGAGGCTGTGGTCGTCGCCGCGCGCAAGAATACCGTGTGGCAGCTTGCGGACATGCTCGCCACACGCGATCGAGTTGCAGCGCTCGAGTTCCTCGATAATCTGCTGCGCGAAGGCGAAGAACCCATCGGGATCGTTGGCGCGCTGGCCTGGATGTATCGCAAGCTGATCGAGGCGCGAGATTTGCCAGCCCACACGCAAGGCTTTCAGGCCGCGCGGCAGCTCAGCATGCGTCCAGACGCTGCTGAAGCCGCCGTGCGCAACGCGCACCTCATCCCCAAAAAAGATCTTCTGGCCGGGCTCGCCGCGCTGGCCGAAGCGGACAACCAGTTGAAATCCTCGAATCCGAATCCCCGCGCGTTCATGGAATTCCTGCTGGCGCGGCTCGCGTCTTCCGTTTCTGCGTCCTCCTCGGCCGCATGAGGCAATTTCTTGCCAGGCATTCCGGCAAATAAAAAAAGGCGCCCCCGGGGATGCGGAGCGCCTCTTCTTGAAATCACTAATTTGGATTGTTGCTACTTCTTTGCTTTGAGCGCGTTCAATGCAAGCGACAGCCGCGATTTGTAGCGGTTTGCCGTGTTCTCGGTAAGAGTCCTCTTGCGAATCGCCTTGTCGAGCTCGGAAAATGTCGCCGACGCCAGCTTTTCAGCCGCGACCGCGTCGCCACCCGTCAGAGCAGCACGCATGCGGCGGATTGACGTGCGGACTCGCGTGCGGTTCATGCGATTGATTGCCGCGCGATGCTCCGCCTGTCGAATATTCTTTAATACGGACTTCGTCTTCTTTTTGTGCTTTACGGGCGTACCCTGAGCCATTCAACACTCCTTCGCGTTTGATTTCTGATGTTTAAGAGTATCTGACGTCCGCACTCCTGTCAATTTCCGAGGGAATTGCGCGAGCGACGGGTCCGGCAAGAATCTGCGACGTCGACGTGCGAGGCTGGTGTGGTTGACATGCGACCCCTGCGCCATTAGGCTACGACCGTGATTGACGCGTGTTGCGTTAAGGTGGCGGCGCCGGGTTGGTGAGCGATGAAACGCGAAGAGATTCTGAAGCAGCTCGAACAGGTTGGAGCAATTCGCACCGGCCATTTTGAACTTTCCAGCGGGCGCCACAGCGGCACATATGTTCAATGCGCGCTTGTGCTGGCCCACCCAAAGGTTTCCGAGCAACTCGGCCGCGCCCTTGCGGATTTATTCCACGATCTTCCGGTCGCCTGCGTCGTTTCGCCTGCGCTCGGGGGTATTCTGATCGGCTACGAAGTGGCGCGCGCTCTCGGAGTTCGCTCATTGTTCGTGGAGCGCGATCGCTCCGGGCAAATGGCGCTGCGCCGCGGTTTTGAAATCCATCCCGGCGAACGCGTCCTCGTAATCGAAGACGTCTGGACCACCGGAGGCTCCACGCGCGAAGCCATCGGCGTCGTGGAGCAAGAGGGCGGCCTGGTGATGGCGGCGGGCGCTTTGATTGATCGCAGCGGCGGGCGTCTGGAATTAAATGTTCCCGCGCGTGCACTGCTTGAAATGGAAGTCGCCAGCTTCGAACCAGACGAATGTCCGCAATGCCGCGCGGGCGGCAACGCGGTGCGCCCGGGCTCGCGTTTCTCCCGCGCACAGCCCTGACCGGAAAGCATCCGAAGCCGTAGTGTTACGGACGGGCCCTGCGATCCGCAACGCTTCGCGGCCTTAGTTCCAGCGCCTCCACATGCGATAATCCCATCTGGCGCATGCGAAACTTCAAACTCATCATCGCTTACAACGGCTCGGACTTTCACGGCTGGCAGTCCCAGCCTGGCGTTCCAACTATTCAAGGCGCGCTCAATGACGGCGTTCGCAAAATCACGCAAGAAAAAATCACAGTCCACGGAGCGAGCCGAACGGACACCGGCGTCCATGCTGTCGGCCAGGTCGCGCATTTCCGCACGCAATCCACTCTCGGCGCCGGTGAGTTCCAACGCGCCCTCAATGCACTATTGCCTCCCTCGATTCGAGTGATGGATGCGGAAGAAGTGGGTCCCGAGTTTCACTCGCGCTGGCTTTCACAGGCAAAGACGTACCGCTACCGCATCTTTCGCGGGCGCGTCCTGCCGCCTTTTGACTATCGTCGCGCGCTCCATTATCCGTGGCCCCTCGACGAAGCGGCGATGGCCGCGGCTGCGGGCCTCTTCGAAGGCGAGCATGATTTCACTTCTTTTGCGGCTTCCACGGGCTCGGAAGACGACGACCGCGACCGCAATATGATTCGAGTCCTTCATTCCTCGGAAATCATTCGCGAATCAGAACGCGATGAAATCGCTTACGTGGTTCGAGGTGTATCGTTCCTACGTTACATGGTTCGAAAAATCGTCGGCACGCTTTTGGAAGTGGGGAAAGGAAGGCTCGCTCCAGCGGATATTCCGCAGCTTTTCGAACTTCGCGACCGCTCGAAATCCGGACCCACCGTTCCACCCGAGGGTCTCTATCTCGTGGCGCTCGAATATCCGGACCCCACGGATTCTCTCGCATCATTTTCGTCCACTCGCCGCACCGAGCAATGACCCGCTGAAAATGACCTGCTGAATCTGACGCTTCGCGCGCTTTTCGGGTAGAATCGCCGAAGGATGGCGTAAGCTGCGCTTGATTTTCCGGCGCGACAAAAATGTAAAGTGAAAAGCGACCTCATTCACGACTGGAACATCTACGCGGGCCCCGAAATTCCCGCCGGGCAGCGAGTGACGTTGAATGACGAGACATTGCGCGACGGCCTCCAGAATCCCTCCGTCCACGATCCCTCGATTGCCGAAAAAATCGAAATCCTCCACTTGATGGAATCGCTTGGCATCGAGACGGTCAATATCGGCCTGCCCGGCGCCGGACCGCGCGCCTTCGCCGACACGGAAGCGCTCGCGCGTGAGATCGTCAACGCGCGCATGAAAATCCGCCCGAACTGCGCCGCGCGCACACACAAGAACGATATCCAACCCATCATCGAAATTTCCAATCGCGTGGGCCGGCCCATCGAAGCGGCCACGTTTCTCGGTTCGAGCCCCATCCGGCGTCTCGTGGAAGATTGGACGGTGGATCATCTGCAGCGAATTACGGAGGAAGCAGTCGAGTTTGCGGTGTCCGCAGGCCTTCCCGTCATGTACGTCACAGAGGACACGATTCGCACCGACCCTTCCACCGTAATCACTCTCTACTCGACGGCGATTCGGACAGGCGCGCGAGCAATCGTGCTCTGCGACACGGTGGGCCATGCAACTCCGCGCGGAGCCTATAATCTCGTTAAATTTGCGATCGACGAAGTTGTAAAGCCAGCGGGCGAGAATATTCGCGTGGATTGGCACGGACACAACGACCGGGGCCTCGCCGTCGCCAATTCGATTGGCGCGTTGATGGCTGGCGCGCATCAGATTCATGCCGCGGCGCTTTCGCTCGGCGAACGCGTCGGCAACACGCCGATGGAGTTGATGCTCGTCAACTTGCGCCTGCTTGGACTGATCGATCGCGACCTCTCCAGGCTGAAGCAATATTCGGAAGCAGTCGCGAAAGCGACGCACACCGTTATCCCGCCGAATTATCCGGTCATCGGCCGCGACGCCTTCCGCACGGCTACAGGCGTGCATGCTGCCGCCATCGTCAAAGCATTCAAAAAGGGCGATGTGGAGCTGGCCAACGCGATTTATAGCGGTGTTCCGTCCCATATTTTCGGTCTCGAGCAATCCATCGAGATTGGCCCGTTGAGCGGCCGCTCCAATGTGCTCTATTGGCTTGAAAAGCGCAGCATTCCCGCTCCCGATGAGCTGGTGGACCGAATTTTTACAGCGGCGAAAAAATCCGAACGCACCATGACGGATGGTGAAATACTGGCGATCGTGGGCGTAATGCCAGCGCGTGGAAACTGAATTTGGTGCGGGGATATTTTGAAGTTGCGAATTTTAAATGTTGTCCGAATTTACGGCATTTTGTGACCGATTGATATAATTCTGAACGAATCGCGTGAAACTCTTTCTCATCTCCTGTATCTTCGTGATAATGGCTACTATCGCCACGCACTCCACGGAAGATTCCATCGAGAAGATCGCTCAGGATCCTCGCTGCGCACGTGGGCTCTCATGGATTGACAAGAGCGCCGCATGGGTGACCGACCAGCAGATTCGTCTCACGGAAATTCCTGCGCCGGAGTTCGACGAAGCCTCGCGTGGCGAATTATTAAAGAATATTTTCCAATCGTCTGGGCTGAAGGTTCGCACGGACAAGACGGGCAATGTAATTGGCGAATTTGCAGGAGCGGACCCGAACAGCATCATCTTGTTTGCCGCGCATCTTGACACCGTTTTTCCCGCGGGCACCGATGTTCGCGTCAAGCGCAACTCGGGGCGGCTCGAAGCTCCGGGCATCTCCGATAATGGCGCAGGCCTTGCCGCTCTCGCAGGGTTGGCGCGCGTGCTGTCGGAATCGGGCGTCCGAACCTCGAAAACGATTGTTCTGGCCGGTGATGTCGGTGAAGAGGGCGAGGGAAACCTCCGCGGGATTCGCGCACTAGTGGAAAGCTACGGGTCGCGCCTTGCCGCTGTGATTGCTGTTGACGGCCCCTCCACCGATCACATCACCACCCAGGCCATCGCCTCGCGGCGTTTCGAAGTTAGCGTCACTGGCCCCGGCGGGCATAGCTGGTCCGATTTCGGGGCTCCCAATCCGATCACCGCTCTTTCGCGTGGAATTGTTCGCTTCTCCTCAATCCCAGTTCCCGACGATCCGCGCAGCTCATACAATTTTGGCGTGATCGAAGGCGGCACTTCCGTGAATTCGATCCCCGCGCGAGCCGCCGTGAGAATCGATCTGCGCTCTGAAGACGAATCGCAGCTTGGCCGCCTGGAGGCCACTCTGCGCGAAACCATGCAGATCGGGGTGAAGGATGAGATTTCATCCACTCATTCTCCCGTAGACTCGCTGCAGGTGAGCTTCCGCAGCCTTGGCTCGCGGCCAGCGGGAAAGCTCGCGGAAAATTCCTTTTTGCTCGCAACAATTCGCAGCGTGGACAGTTTTCTTGGGAACCGCTCGCACCTCGAACGCAGCTCCACGGACGCGAACATTCCTCTTTCGCTTGGCCTGCCCGGCGCTGCGATCGGCGGGGGAGGGAAGGGCGGCGGCTCGCACACGCTCGCCGAATGGTACGATCCAGAAGGCCGCGAACTTGGTCTGAAGCGGCTTTTCCTTGCAGCTCTTGCGCTTTCCGGCATCCAACAGTGATTAACAACTTATCCGAACTGGAGTTTATGAATTCCACGAAAAAATCTGCAGTCATGCTGATCGCCAAGAGAGCTTCGCTGCTTTTAGCACTTCTCGCGGTCTTCCTCGCCTCTGCATCTCAGCCCATTCAGTCGTCTGAATTTCAGTCGCCCACGCCGCAAAGTCCTGCGGCGAAGCCTGGCGACGCGCGTGCGTGCCATGCGGAAGGAAAGCTCGAAATTTCGATCGCGTGCGATTACGCCGATTCGGCAGCCGCAGATTCGGGCGTCCATTCCGAGCCGCGTATCATTCTCGATCGCGCCAAACTCTGGTTTCGCGCCAAAGACGATAGTCATATGCGCATTGAGTTGACGTTCACAAACAGGGGAGCACGCGCGATTTCAGAAGCCCGCACCGTCTATATCGAGATTGACGATAAATCCGGGCAGAATTACATCCGACGTCCTCTGCCGACGGTTGATTTCAAAAAGCTCGAGCCTGGCGAGCCGATCACGTTTTCCGAAACACTGCGCGCACCTGCGTTTCAACCCGGCGCCTACACAATTTATCTGTGGATTCCCAGCGCTGATCCGTCCTTGAAATTTGAACCCACCCGCAATTTTCTGCTTGGCAATTCAGAAGTTCCCGATGAAAAATCAGGGCTGAACGCCATCGCAACATTCTTGGTATTGTCGAGAAATTGATTCAAGGATCTTCCCGGAAGAAAAGGCGAAACGCGGCCGCCGGCTGTAGTACTCCCAGAACTCCCTCGCGCGCCGCAATCGATTCATCAAGTTTTAATATCCAAGTGTCCTTCCGGAAGTGTTAAAGTAACTCCTCCCCAGCAGGAAACTTCAGGCCCACGGGTCAATTCAGATTCAGGAGCGCCAAAAATGTTGAACTCAGCAACGCGAGAAGGGTATCGGAGTATCCGCACTTCCAACAAGATCAATCGCGCGGGTATTTTTCCATTGATTGGCTTTGCGGTTCTGGCATTTTGCGCCTTTTTCGCGGCTGCGCCAAGTTGGGGGCAGACAACCCCGAGCGTTCTTATGCAACACAATGACATCGAGCGAACCGGCCAGAACACCAGCGAAACAATTCTCAACACCACGAATGTCACCGTGAATCAATTCGGCAAACTCTTCGCTCTTCCCGTGACCGGCCAGGTTTACGCGCAGCCTCTTTATGTTCCCGGCGTAAATATAGGTGGTGTAGTGCACAACGTGGTGATTGTGGCGACCGAAGCCGACCTGGTCTACGCCTTCGACGCCGATTCAAACACGGGCGCAAACGCCAAACCACTCTGGATGGCGAGCATGGTTGATGCCGCACATGGAGCGGGCCCCAACGAAGGTCCGCTCACCGAAAGTGTGACCATCGGATGCACTGACTTGCAACCCCAGATTGGAATCACCAGCACTCCCGTAATTGATCCGACCACCCACACGATCTACGTCGAAGCCAAATCCGTTGTCTCCACGAATGTGACGTACATCCACCGGCTGCATGCGCTCTCTATCATTAACGGCGCCGAAGTAGCGCCTGGCCCAGTCGTTATCACCGCTACCGTAGCGGGGACAGGTGATGGTTCGAGTAACGGCAGTCTGACATTCGATCCGCTGCACCAGATGAATCGCCCGGGCTTGCTCGAGCTGGGCGGGGCGATTTACGTCGCCTTCGCCTCGCACTGCGACTATGGTCCTTACCACGGCTGGATCTTCGCCTACGATACAGGCAGCTTCACGCGAAAGAGCCTCATGATCACGGACCCCAATGGCGGTTTGGGAGGATTCTGGATGGCGGGTTCGGGTGTGGCCGCGGACGAGACCTCCAACATCTTCATCGCCAGTGGTAACGGCGATTTCAATATGACCAGCACACCCATCGAATATGGCGATTCGATCATCAAGCTCGGCACGACGAACGAAAATCTCTCCGTCCTGGATTATTTCACTCCTTCGGATCAGTCGTGTCTTGACAACAACGACGAAGACCTTGGCTCCGGCGGTCTGCTGATTCTTCCTGATGAGCCGGGGACCTTTCCACACATTCTGGTCCAGTCTGGCAAGGAGGGAAAGATTTACGTCGTAAATCGCGACATGATGACGACCGGAAATACTCACTACAATAATCTTCCCAATTGCCAGAGTAGCGATCCGGAAATCATCGAGGAATCCGCTTCCGGGGCGATTGGCGGCATGTGGGCCATGCCTGCCTATTGGAACAACAATCTTTATTTCTGGGGTTCGGGAGACGTGTTGAAATCAATTCCTGTCTCCAGTGGTTTGCCCGATTTCACGCATATCACTCCCAATTCCACGAATATTGGCTTCCCGGGAAGCACTCCTTCGGTATCGTCCTCCGGCACCACACCGGGCACCGCAATCCTTTGGTCCTTGGACAATTCGAAATATGGTTCGCCCGGACCAAAGCCAGGTCCCGCCATTCTTTATGCCTTTGACGCAACCGCAATCGGCAGCGAGCTGTGGAACAGCACGCAAGCCTGCAACAGCCGCGATCAGGCGGGCAACGCAGTGAAATTCGCAGTTCCCACGATAGCGAATGGCAAGGTCTACATCGGAACATCCACCGAGGTTGATGTGTACGGCTTGCTGGCCAACGGCTCTTGCACCAATCCACCTGCAACTCCAGTCATCAACCCCGGCTCGGAAACCTTTTCCTCACCTCTGCATGTTTCGATCACGGATACCACGACCGGTGCAACCATTTACTACACGACGAACAATACGACGCCGACCACAAGCTCGACGGTCTACTCTCACGCGTTCGCCATTTCTAAAACATCCACGGTGCAGGCCATCGCCGTCGCAGGTGGTCTAACCAGTGGGACTGCCAGCGCAACGTACACGTTTTCGCCTTCGGTCGCTGCGCCCACTTTCTCTCCCGCGCCGGGCACCTACTCCGGATCCGTTACCGTCACGATTTCAGAGACCACGCCTGGCGCCCTGGTTTATTACACTACGGACGGCAGCAGGCCCCAGCCCGGGCAGGGTACGACGCAGCAATACTTAAATCCGCTCAAGTTTACTGCCAAGTCCACGGCGTTGCGTGCGATTGCGGTGAACGGGGCGCAAAGCAGTTCACTTGTAGCCGGGGCGTACCACGTCAAGTAACGGCGCGGCTCGCATACGGTCATGGCATTCGCGCCGCTCTCCCCCATCGGGAGAGCGGCGTTATTTTGTCCATCGTTAACCTTTCCCGATCTCCGGTTGCGCTAGATTCGGTCACCGCATAAACTCACTACCTTCATGTTCACCAAGCGCGTTCGTGCCGACCTTGCTCTCCTTTTCTGCGCTTTCATTTGGGGCAGCACATTTGTCGTCGTAAAAGACGCTCTTGCAGACGTCTCCGTCTTTGTTTATCTCGCTGTGCGTTTTGCCCTCGCTGCAGCGGTAATGGGATTGCTTTACTGGCGTTCACTCCGCGAACTGAATCGCCATACTGTCTGGGCGGGAATACAAATCGGCTTTTTCATGTTTGGCGGCTACGCCTTTCAAACCACCGGCCTGCGATTCACCACGCCTTCCAAGGCAGCATTCCTCACCGGGTCGAGCGTCATCATCGTTCCCTTGATTCTGGCTGCGTTTGGTCGCCGCCGCATCAACAGGTGGATCTGGGCGGGCGCACTCTCCGCCCTTGGCGGACTCTACCTTCTCACTATCCCCCCCGAGGGAATTGGCGGCCTGAATCGCGGTGATCCCATCGCATTCGGCTGCGCCGTCATGTTTGCCCTGCACTGCATTTTCATCGGCCGCTACGTCGAAAAGCACTCCGTCGGCGCGCTCAGTTTCCTGCAAGTGGCGACCACCGCCGTCCTTGCCACAGCATGCTTGCCGCTGCTCTCCGCCACCGGTTGGGAACCGCTGCGTCTCACCTGGACTGGAAATCTTGTCTTCGCCGTCCTGGTCACGGCGATCGGTTCCACCGTCATCGGCTTTTCATTCCAGACGTGGGCACAGCAATACACGTCGCCCTCTCACACCGCCATTTTCATCAGCCTGGAGCCGGTTTTCGCCGTACTCACTTCGTGGCTTATGCGACGCGAGCAGTTGGGCGGCCGCCTTCTTCTCGGCGGCGCCCTGATTTTCGTCGGCATCCTGCTTGCCGAGCTAAAAGGCCCCGCGCCAGTGGTCCCTGAATCGCCTCAGCCCGTCGCTACTCCCTCGGATTGAGATGTTCCGGGCTGGGAGGACTAGAGAACGCCGGAGTTACGGCGGTTTTTTGCTTCAAGTCACGAAACTTCCTCCCCATCCTCATTTTGGCCCAACTTTCCTCGTAACCTTTTACCCGTCCCGCAGTTTATATTAAAGAAAGCGGACACTCCGGAGAGGCGTTTGAAGGCTCGAAATAACCAAGCAGACGACCGGCTTCTCGTCGAGGCGGCCCAGCAGGATCCGGCCCGCTTTGCCGATCTCTACGAGCGACATTTCGATTTCATCTATGCATTTGTGGTGCGCAAAACACACGATCGAGACGCCGCCCAGGACGTCACGTCCGAGGTGTTCCACAGTGCCTTGGCGAATCTCGGCCGCTTCGAATGGCGCGGCGTCCCTTTTTCGGCGTGGTTGATGCGGATTGCCATCAACGCCCTCGCCGACCATTTTGGCCGCACCGCGAGGAATCGGAAAATCTCAGGGCTCGATGAGGCAAAATTTGAACCGCAGGTTTCAGAGTCCCTGGAGACAATCAATGTGTTGGACCCTTACGCGAGAATCTTTCGATCCGTGAAAATCCTTCCCGAAGACCAGCGCCGTGTGGTGGAAATGCGCTTCGCCGAGGAAAAGAGCATTCGCGAAATCGCGCGCGAAATGGGGCGCAGCGAAGGTGCAATAAAGCAACTCCAATTCCGGGCGTTAGAGAGCTTGCGGGCGGAGTTGGATATCAAGCGCGTAGGTAAGCAGCTCTCGCGGCTTCAGCAGAAATCGGGTGGCCGAAATGGCTAAACACAATCTATTCGAACAACTCGATAGCCTCATCGACGTGATTCTCTCTCGTCCTCGCGGGCCTATGCCTCGAGTCCGCGGCTCACTCGCCGGTTTCGCGCGCGTATTTCCGCCGCTCCTCGATCTTCCTTCCCCAGATTTTCGTGAAAAATTGAAATCCGAATTGAAAAGGAGAGCTCACATGTCCAGCAAAGCCGCGCCCGTCGTCGCATCGCAGCAGACCGCCACGGTTCACTTGTGCGTCCACGACGCTGCCGCCGCAATCGAGTTCTACAAGAAAGCGTTCGGCGCCGTCGAAGTGTTGCGCCTGAACGGCCCTGGTCCCAAAATCGGCCATGCGGAAATCCGTGTTGGCAATTCCTTAATTTCCCTTGCGGACGAATTCCCCGATTATGGAGTTCGGAGCCCGAAATCATTCGGCGGCTCTCCCGTCTCGGTAAAACTCCTTGTAGACGACGTTGACGCCTTTGCGCTCCGGGCGGTCGCTGCAGGAGCGGCCGTCGTGCGCCCCGTGGAGGATCAATTCTACGGTGAGCGTACCGGCACGTTTTCCGACCCATTCGGCTATGAGTGGAAGCTTTCCACGCGTAAAGAAGACTTAACCGAAGTGGAGATGCAGCGCCGGATGGAAGCGATGATGAAAGAAGGCGATGAAGCGCCCAGTGATTCCTCTTCCGGGTCAAGAGTAAACTTCATCCGCAAAGGCTTCCGCACGGCGACGCCCTATCTCATCGCGCGCGATGCGGCGGGCCTGATCGATTTCGTCAAGCGCACATTCGGCGCCGAGGAGCTTTTCCGCGACACAGGTTCAGCCGGCGGAGTTCACAGCGAAGTGCGGCTGGGCGATTCCATGTTGATGATTGGCGGCGGCGCGCCGGGCCTATCCTGGAAGGGTGAATCTCAGCCTATGGCGTTCCATGTTTACGTCAAGGATTGCGATGCCGCTTTTCAGCGCGCGATCGAGGCCGGAGCGAATACACTCCAGCCGGTGAAGGATCAGCCCTACGGCGAGCGCTCCGGATCAGCGATCGACCAGGCCGGAAACTTCTGGTACATCGCGACGGCCAGGGGCGCTTCGTATAAACACTCCGGCCTTCCGGACGTCCAGCCGTATATGCATCCCTTGCGTGCTCAACCCGTCATGGATTTCATGGCAAAGGCTTTCGGCGCTGTCCAGACCGGATGGTATGCCGATCACGCCGGAGTGGTTCACCATGCGATGTTCAACATTGGTGACGCGGCTTTCGAGATGGGTGAGGCTCAGGGTCCCTATCAGCCGATGCCCGGGATGTATTATTTGTATGTCCCCAATGCCGATGCGCTCTATCGCCGCGCGCTTGAAGCGGGAGCCAAATCGGACCAGGAGCCAACGGATTTGCCTTACGGCGATCGCGTCGGCAACGTGACCGATCCCTTCGGCAATCAATGGTGCATCGCCACGCACGTCAAGGACGTAACCCCGTAACCCATCCTGCATGGCATATGTTGCGAACCGTTCATCGCATGGGGGTGTGCTCCATGCGCCGCGTCGCGTTGACGCATTGGCCATATAGCCGCCACCTTGAAGCCCCGCCGCGCATGAGGCTGCGCTATCGTTGAATCCTGTTCGTAATCCTTACCGAAATCGTTCAGGAGTTCTCGTGAGCCGTATCTGGCGTGAATTGAAACAAGCGGAGCATTCAAAGTCTCGCACAGCGTTGCAGGACGCGCCGAAGATCGAGCACGCCAATTCTTTCGAAGCGGATCGCCATCCCGAGAAGGCGAGCGACAAGACCTCTGCCGCGGAGCGTCGCGCAGGCAGGCGCCGGTCCCATCAATTTCCGTTACTCGTGTATGGTTCAAACGCCGACAAACAGCCCTTCCATGAAGAAACTGAAACGCAGGAAATCAGCGAAGACGGGTGCTCGTTTTTCATCGAGACCGCGGTGATTAGCGGGCAACGCCTTTTTCTTGCCAACAAAGTGAATCAAGCTGAACACGCAGTCCGCGTGATTCACGTCAGCCCCAGGGTCAAAGGCAAGACCCGTGTGGGCGTCGAGTTTCTTCGTTCCGTCCCCGAATTCTGGCTCGCCCGATAACCCAGTCGCAGACGTTAGGCATCGGACAAGCGCGCTCGCGCGTTTCTTGATTTGACGTTCACGCCACAGCATGATGGCCTCGGAGCCATTTCTATGCCGCGATTGCTGATACATCATGCCGGAGAGGGTTCGCGGGTTTTCGAGCTATTCGGCGACCGTCCAATTACGATTGGGCGCGCGAAATCGAGCACAGTCGTGCTCGACGATCCCAGCGTTTCCCGCACTCACGTTGTCGTCCGCGCCGCCCCCGAGGGCGGCTGGCAAATTATTGACCGCGAGAGCGCCAACGGCGTGAAGATCAACGGCGCGGCAAAGAAAGAAGCCACGCTCCGCCCCGATGACGAAATCATCCTCGGCGAATACAAAATCCGTTACGAGGATTCCGCCGTCCGCAAAGTAATCAGCTACGGCACTGCGAAGCTTCCTCCCCGGATCACCCAGACTCTGAAGAAATCGGCTTACACAGGCTCTTTTCAGCCCGTTGAAGGGATTGCCGATGGCGCGCCTGACGCGCATGGGCGCCATCCGAATGCAGCGGCCTCTCCGCAAGCCATCGAACACGAAAATCGCCTGCTAAAGCTCCTCCATCGCGTGAGCAGCACACTCGCCGACTTCAAGACCATCGAACAGGTGACTCACTGCGCCCTCGATCTCGTCCTCGAAATCAACGGCGCCGAGCGCGGCTACATGATGTTGGTGGACGATGCCTCCATGTTGCGCGGCAATTTCAGCAATGGCGGCTACAGTTTCGAGCCGGCCATCCTGCGCTATCGGGGCGGTTCGAATAATCCGCAAGGGCAGGGCGCCCCGCAGCTCGCCATCTCGCAGAGCATCATCCGCAAAGTGATGGGAGCCGGAATGCCACTGCTTGTATCCGACGCGCAATCTGATCCGCGCCTTGCGGCGAGCAAATCCGTCGCCGCCGCGGGAATTCAATCGGCGATGTGCGCTCCGCTTGGCATTGGCGAAAAGCTGCGCGGCCTGCTCTACGTGGACAATTTGTCTCGCCGCGGCATGTTTGGCGTGGAGGAGCTCAATTCCTTTTCCGTCATTGCGGTACAGGCAGGGCTTGCAATCGGTCGAATCCGCACGCGCAGCGAAGTTCTTGTTCCCGCGACGCGTTAAGCTTCAAAAAAAGCCAATTCAGTTTTTGAAAGCGGGCGCGTTCAGTTTGCGTTGTACTTCACGTCCACGGGGTCAAACATCACCGGCGAGCCGGGATGTTTCTTTTCAAACGAAGAAATGTCTTTTTCATGAACGAGCGTGAGCCCGATATCGTCGAGACCTTTCAGCAGGCACTCACGGCGGAATGGGTCGATGGTGAATGAATAGCGCAACCCTCCATCACCGGTAACGACCTGCTGCTCGAGGTCAACGGTCAGCTTGTAGCCTTCGGTTTTTTCCGTGCGCTTGAAAAGTTCATCCATCTGCTCGTTCGTCAGCGTGACGGGCAGGATGCCGTTCTTGAAGCAGTTGTTGTAAAAAATATCGGCGTAGCTGGGCGCGAGGATCGCGCGGAATCCGTAATCGAGAATCGCCCACGGTGCGTGCTCGCGGCTTGAACCGCATCCAAAATTCGCGCGCGCCAGAACGATGCTTGCGCCTTTGTAGCGCGGCGCATTCAAGATAAATTCCGGATTCGGCTTCTCGCCGGGCAGATACCGCCAGTCGTAAAAAAGGACGCGCCCGAATCCCTCGCGCGTCAGCAGCTTTAGAAATTGCTTCGGCACCATCTGGTCCGTGTCCACATTCACGCGATCCATTGGCGCAACCATGCCCGTGTGTTTAATGAATGGGACCATAAATTTTCCAGGAGCTATTCTGCTCCGTCCACGCCTTTCCACTTGCGGATATCCACGAAGTGGCCTTCGATGGCAGCGGCGGCCGCCATGATTGGGCTCACCAGATGCGTTCTGCTGCCTTTACCCTGTCGGCCTTCAAAATTCCGGTTCGACGTGCTCGCAGATCGCTCGCCGGAAGGCAGCACATCGTCGTTCATCCCGATGCACATGCTGCAGCCCGCGTCGCGCCACTCGAATCCCGCGGCGACGAAAACTTTATCGAGGCCCTCTTTTTCCGCTTCGGCTTTCACCACGCGCGAGCCGGGAACCACCAGAGCTTGCTTCAGGAATTTTGAGACATGTTTTCCATCCACCACTTTCGCGGC
>Ga0070765_100000269_pt1 | contig 31451 bp, 30 predicted proteins | sample HubBroMetageWFT5_FD_71516 | JGI IMG/M metagenome (GOLD analysis project Ga0070765, IMG submission 71516) | Warmed and freeze-thawed soil microbial communities from the Hubbard Brook experimental Forest, New Hampshire - Hubbard Brook CCASE Soil... | ecosystem: Environmental > Terrestrial > Soil...
AAACGCAAAAAAGTTTTTCGTTGTGCCGCGAATAATATTTCGTACGCCGCTATGCCAGTGCACATGGATTTCGTTGTTGGCCAGCGCTACCGCCGAGCGGAAACCCTCCTGTTTCACGAGCTTTCCCAGCTTCATATCGTCCACCACTTCCATCGCGAGGCGGCGATGGGTTCCTATCGCTTCGTAAGTGCTCCGCCGGATTAGCTGAAACATGCCGATGCCGGCAAAAGCCCCAGAACGTGAGTCGCTCACTCTCCACGGCCGTACACTCATCAGAAACGCCAAGCCGAAAAACGTCATCGCGATCTTTTCGCCAAAGTTGAACATATCCGTGCGTCCCGATAGCGTTAAATGGTCCCAACCATTTTTCTGCGCCAGAGCGACCGCGCTCCGCAGCAGCGAAGGAGCAAACTGAACGTCCGCGTCCGTGAAGATCAACCACTCACCGCTAGATTGATCGTAGGCTTTTTGCAGTGCGTGCGGTTTTCCCAGCCACCCGGCCGGCAGCTCTTTCACCGAGAAAATCTTCAAACGCGGATTATTCTCTGCCGCACTGTTCAGAATTTGTTCCGTATCATCCTGCGACCGGTCATTCACGCCGACGATTTCGTAGTTCGGATAATCCATCTTCAAAAACGTCGCTAGCGCACCCGGCAATTTCTGCCCTTCATCGCGCGCCGCGAAAAGAATGGAAACACTGGGGCAATCAGCGTCTTTTAATGGCGTTACATCGGCCACCGACTCGAACGTGCGCAAGCCCCAGGCCGCGTCGAGCATCCCATAAATCCAGAGCAGTGCCGCCGAGCCCAACGCAATGGTCCAAAATAAATGAAGAGACAATTTCTCCCACCTGAAATTCCACTTACACGTTATGCTATCACGTGCCATGGAGCGCTCTATTTCCATCGTCGGAGCAGGGCGCGTGGGCCGCACGTTGGGAAGGCGTCTTCGCGGCTTGGGGTGGCGCATCGGAGCTGTCGTAACGCGCTCCGCGGCTACATCGCGCGCGGCAGTTCGTCAGATTGGGGCCGGGAAGCCGTTTTCGCGGCTCGCTCCTGAGATTCTGGACTCGGAAGTGATCCTGCTGACGACTCCCGATGGCGCGCTCGGTACCGTGGCGAACGCACTAGCGAGTTTTGACGAATCGAAACTACAAGATAAAATTGTTTTGCACACGAGCGGCGCGATGGATCGTGCGGTTCTCGCTCCGCTTGCTCGCAGCGGCGCTTTCACGGGGTCGCTTCACCCGATGCAGACGTTCAGTGGACGCGGCGCGCCGAAGCTGGAAAAAGTTATATTTGCGGTCGAAGGCGACCGCCGGGCTGCACGAGTTTCGAGCGATATTGCGCGTTCTCTCGGCGGTGTGCCGGTCGCGATTAGTGGCAAGAATAAACCCGCATATCACGCTGCAGGTTTGCTGGTCGCGGGGCATAGTCTGGGTTTGATGGAAACGGCTGCGCAAGTGCTGCTGAAGCTCGGCTTCAGCCGGCGGGATGCCCTGAACGCACTACTGCCATTAACGCGCCAGATGCTCGATAATTTTGAAAAGCTAGGTCCGCGGCAATCCTGGACTGGCCCGGTGTCGCGTGGCGATTTCGAAACAGTAGCGAAACATACAAAAGCGATGCGGCGATATCCCCGAGAATTTCAAGAAGCCTACGCGGCTCTTGCTCTTCTCTCCAGCAAAGTCCTGTCTCGGAACTCTGCTGGACCATCGAATCAATTGAAGCGCGCATTGAAGAAACCAACGGGAGGAAAAAGTTGAAACAATTGCATATTCCTGTCGAGCATACCACGCTCGTCAACGGGCTGCGCGTTGTAGTCGCGCCCGATCATTCCGCGCCCGTGGTCACGGTCGGCGTCTATTATCAAATCGGTTTTCGCCTCGAGCCGCGCGGACGCAGCGGTTTTGCGCACCTTTTCGAGCACATGATGTTCCAGGGTTCCGAAAACGCGGGAAAGATGGAGCACATTCGCCTCATCAACGCTTCCGGCGGCCTGCTCAACGGCACCACGCATTACGACATCACAAATTATTTCGAAGCGGTGCCTTCCAACGCGCTCGAACGCGTCCTCTGGCTCGAAGCCGACCGCATGCGCGCCCTGAAAGTTGACGATGAAAACTTGCGCAATCAACGCGACGTCGTCAAAGAAGAAGTTCGCGTGAACGTGATGAATCAGCCGTATGGCGGATTTCCCTGGCTGGATTTGCCGCCCGTAGCGTTCCGCAATTGGCCCAATGCCCATAATTTCTATGGCGATTTTAAAGATCTTGATGCCGCCAACCTTGCCGACGTCCAATCTTTCTATCGAACCTATTACTCGCCGAATAATGCAGTCCTGCTGATGCTCGGCGATCTCGATCCCGCCGAAGCTTTCGCCTTCGCCAAAAAATATTTCGAAGACATCCCGTCGCATGCCTTGCCGCCGCCCGCAGATGTTAGCGAGCCGAAGCAGACGGAGGAACGCCGTGGCAACGTGGAAGAAAAGTTTGGAACATTGCCGGCCCTAGCTATTGGTTATACCGTTCCGCCGCGGGGCTCAAAAGATTGGTACGTCATGACCATTCTGGACCGCGTCTTACACGGCGGTCGCGCAGGCCGCATTTACCGCCAGCTCGTTTTCGAAAAGCAAATTGCCATTGAGACCGATGGAAGCCTGGACGTTTTTGACACTAATGGTCCCACGCAGATGGTCACGCGTATCTTCTATCGCCCAGAATTCTCCACCGACGCGACCGTAGCCGCTTACGGCGAGGTCATCCGCGAAGTGCAGGAAAAAGAAGTCTCCGAAGATGAACTCGCGCCGGTAAAAGTGAAGTTCCGCGCCGATTATTATTCGATGCTGGAAGGTGGCATGGGCTCTTACATGCCGCGCTTTGGGCTCATGCATTACCTCGCGTGTTTCACGCTTTTCGACGGCGATCCCGATCGCGTCAACACCGTGCTCGACGGTTTCATGGCCGTTACGCCCGCGGAAGTGCAAGCAGCCGCAAAAAAATATCTGGTTCCCACGAACCGTGCTGTGCTGGCGCGCGTGCCTGCGAACCTCGGAGAATCTCGATGACATCATCAACGGTTACCACACCGCCGCAGCGTTCGTCTCCGCCCGCTCTCGGTCCCGAACGGCCGGTCGCGTGGCCCAAGCGAACCGTGCTCACCCTCGCTAACGGGCTGCAAGTTGTCCTAGCGGAGGCTCGCACGTTTCCAAAAATTTCGGCGCAGCTTTTTTTCCGCAGCGGGAACGCATCAGTGGCGTATCGCTCTCCTGGCCTCGCGGAACTAACCGCAACTGTCGTGCGTACCGGAACCACAAACCGCCCACTCCGCCGCATTGAAGAAGATCTCCGCCGCATGGGAGCGGATCTGGCTGCGCATGCTGGGGCCGATACCAGCGCAATTGGTATTTCAGGCGTCGCAGATTTTTCAGAACGGCTGCTTGAAATGCTGGCCGATCTCGCGCGCAACGCTTCCTTCCCCGAAGAGGAATTCGAACGCGAGCGCCGCCAGCGAATTGAAGGCCTGAAAATCCAGCGCACCACTCCTGATTTTCTAGCCAGCGAACGCCTGCGCCGCACGCTTTTCGGCGAACATCCTTACGCGATTGTCGCTCCCGTGCCGGAACAAGTTGCCGCGTTCCGGCGCGAGCAGCTCGAAGAGTTTTATCACCAGAATTATTCGCCTGCGAATGGATTGCTGATTTTGGTGGGCGATTTTTCCGCCGAAGTCATTCTCGATCAGGTGGAAAGGATATTTGGCCCGTGGACAGCACCGGCTCCCGCACCCCAAAAATGGACCATACCGCCTCGCCAATTCGGACGCCAGGTTCACCTTGTCCATCTCCCAGGCTCCGTTCAGACCCAGGTGTTGGTGGGGAATCTCGCGATCACGCGCCGCGATCCCGACTGGTACCGCATGGTTCTCGCCAATTCAATTTACGGCGGTGCGTTTCATTCTAGGCTGGTGATGAATATCCGCGAGCAAAAAGGCTATACCTATAGCCCGCGCAGCGGAATTAACGCGTTGCGTGAATACGGCTATTTCACCGTGCACGCTGCGGTGCGAAACGAAGTAGCTGCGGCGACTCTTACAGAAATATTTTACGAAATGGATCGCATGCGTTCGCTTCCCGTCACCGCGGAAGAACTTGAGAGCGCTCGCAGCTATTTGAGCGGAGTGTTTTCACTGGGTGTAGCCACACAGGACGGCGTGCTCTCGCAGCTTTCGACCGTCTTCCTCGACCGCTTGTCCGAGGATTATTTGGAAACTTATCGCGCGCGAATCCAAGCCCTCACAGAGGATGACATTCTCGCCGCCGCCCGCCGCCATTTCGATTCCGCTAACGAGCAAATCGTTCTGGTCGGCGACCGCGCACAAATTGCCGACCAGGCCGCTCTCTTCGGCCCGATCACGGAATACGATGCCCAAGGAACTCGAATCTAACGAGGACCGTCCTGAGACGTCCGAACCTGTCGGCGGGGACAGCGGCCCTGCTGAACATCAGCGCGGCTTCAGGCATTGGATGACAGAAAACAGCGAAACATTGCGCGTTTTTCTACTAATTGGGAGCTATGTATCCGTCATGCTTTCTTTAATCTCTTTCATCGCACTAGGAGGTTCTAAAGTCATCTCTAGAATCTTTGCAGCGTCCGCCCTTGGCTGTGCGCTCTTCGCATTGGAATTGTTCAGAATAGACGCGCATGTTGACAAGGGCGGAAGAACGCTATGGCAAGTTTTTCGTAAGCCTAAAACAGAGCGAGTAGAAAAGCGCATTGCGCTGATCCTGTGGGTATTCATCGCGGTGAGTATTGCGCTGCTGCTGTTGTATCCGCGACATCCATGAACGGAAGACGTCGCGTTGTTTGGTTACAGCTGTTAATCCCGTGTGTGTGTTATATTTACTCTTTTCGCACTTCAGGTGTGCGCTAATACCAAGCACCTGCCTCCCGCGCATTCAGTCGATTTAAACTCCGCGACCGCAGACGAGTTGCAACAAGTACCCGGAATTGGCCCCCGTACCGCAAAAGCCACCGTAAATTTCCGCCAGAAGAGCGGCCCGTTTCAAAAAAGTGACGACCTTCTCGCGATTAAAGGTCTTTCCAAAGGCCGCCTGGAGAAAATGCATTTGTGACAGTGGGTGCACCAGTGCAAAAATCTCCGTAGAGTACGGCGGCGACATGCACCTCCACGCGACTACACTGGGCTGCGGCGGACCATTTGACGCCAATGTGACCGCGGAATAGCATGGTTGTGAAACTGTAATGAGTAAGAAAATTGGAGAGAACAGAATGAAAATGTTGCGGGCGTCATTCGTTGGATGCGTGGTAGCGATCCTTTGCGGAATTGCGTTGGTGGTGGTCTCCGCGGTTGTGGCGGTAACAAAAACGCACGCGGTGACTCCGCTTCTGTCTGTGGCAGGTTCGGGTGAAGTGGCCGCGGCAACGGTTGTTTCCGTGGCGTCGCGGGCATATGGTCCGTCAGGCTACCACCTGCTGAAGAAAATTCCGCTGGGTGGCGAAGAATTCTGGGACTACATCACGTTTGACCCGGCCACGCGGCGCCTCTACATTTCGCGCGGGACCAAAGTAGTCGTGTTGGCAGTGGACTCAGGAAAAGTGATCGGAGAGATTCCGAATACCGACGGAGTGCATGGCATTGCGCTGGCTCCGGAATTCAATCGCGGATTTACGTCAAACGGACGCGCCGGCACAATAACGATTTTCGATTTGAAAACTTTGAAAGTTATCGGCAACGCGCAAGCGGGCACGAATCCTGATGCGATCGTCTACGATCCCTCCTCGAAGCGTGTTTTTGCTATGAACGGACGCAGCAAGGACGCCACAGCCATCGACGCTGCCACCGGGAAGGTTGTTGGCACCGTTCCTGTCGATGGCAAACCTGAATTCGCAGTCGCAGATGGCAGCGGGCACGTGTACGTAAACATCGAGGACAAAAGCGAAGAGCAGCGCATCGATTCGCAAAACCTGAAAGTGACGGCTACCTGGCCGCTCGGGCCGTGCCAGCAGCCCACTGGGCTAGCCATGGACATCGCCCACCGGCGCTTGTTTGCAGGCTGCGACAACAAGATGATGGCCGTGCTCGACGCGAACTCAGGCCTGATGATTGGTACGCCGGAAATCGGCGAAGGAGTGGACGCGAACGCGTTCGATCCGGAACTGGGGTACGCGTATGCGTCCAACGGGGAAAGCGCGACGCTCACCGTGGTGCATGAGGATTCGCCGAACCAATATTCCGTGGTTGAGAATGTGTCCACGCAGGCGCATGCGCGTACCATGGCGTTGGACCCCAAGACACACCAGGTTTTCCTGGTGACGGCGGACTTCGGTCCCACGCCGGCACCTACACCTGCCAACGCGAATCCACGTCCGACCATGGTGAAGGATTCGTTTGTGGTCTTAATCTTCGGCAAATAACAGCAACACACTTTTTCTTCTATAAAATTTGGTGGCTTGATTTTGCGGAGCCGACCGAAAGCGGCACCTGGTCGGCAATTTCTAGTCCGTAACCTTCCAGAGCTACCACTTTTCGCGGATGATTTGTAAGGACGCGGATGCGACGCAGTCCCAGATCGATCAAAATCTGCGCACCGATGCCGCTTTCGCGCTGCACTAAACGCTGCCTGCCTAAATCCTGATCGAGTTCCTCACGTTGATGAAAGCGGATTTGCGGAAGTTCATTGCTGTCCAACTGGCGCGAATCGATTTGAAATCCCCGCCCGGTGTGGTGCAAATACACGAAGACGCCGCGACCTGCTTGCGCGATAGCTGCGAGCGAGCGGTCGATGATCGCGTGGCAATCGCAGGCGGTAGAATTAAAAACGTCGCCGGTAAGGCAGTGCGAGTGCACGCGCACGAGAGGCGGTCCTCCCGCGGAGTCATTGGAAATGTCGCCGCGAACCAGCGCAACGTGCAACTCATGGTCCACGTCGCTGGAGTAGGCAATCATGCGGAAATTTCCATGCGGAGTGGGCAGAATCGATTCGGCGATGCGGCGAACGTAACGTTCGTGCTGCATGCGGTAGCGAATCAAGTCGGCCACCGTGAGCAGCTTCATGTTGTGCAGGCGGCAAAATTCAGTGAGGTCGGGCATGCGCGCCATGCTTCCGTCGTCGTTCATGATTTCGCATATGACGCCGGAATGATCGAGGCCGGCGAGGCGGGCGAGGTCCACGGACGCTTCAGTTTGACCGGCGCGAACGAGCACACCGCCGTTGCGAGCGCGAAGAGTGTGCACGTGTCCCGGGCGCGCGAGATCTTCCGGCCGCGTGCTGGGATCGGTAGTGGCCAAGATTGTGGTGGCGCGGTCGGAGGCGCTGGTACCAGTAGTGGTGCCGCGGCGCGCGTCGATTGGTTCGCAGAACGGAGTGCCGAAGGCGGAAGTATTTCGCGGTGTGATGGCGGTCAGATTCAATGCGTCGCAGCGCTGCTCGGTGAGCGCCAGGCAAATCAGGCCGCGTCCAAATTTGGTCATAAAGTTGATGGCTTCCGGGGTGACTTTCTCGGCGGCCATGGCCAAGTCGCCTTCGTTTTCGCGGTCTTCGTCGTCCACCAGGACGATCATGCGGCCGGCGCGGATTTCCTCCAGAGCTTCTTCCACAGTCGCGAATGGGGGTTTCCGGCCGGTAATCTGCTCGCGGTCTGTCATCGCAGTTCGCTCATTTCTTCACTCATTTTAGCGCAAAACCATGATTCCCTAGTGTGTGTTCTGGCCCCGGTTAGAAAGTTTTCTGTCGTCTGCTTTGTGCAAGTTACGTCGATTTCGGCTTGTTGTGCTGTGCCGGTTAGAAGTGGTCTAGACCATTCGTAAATATTGGCTAGGAGAGCAAAACAAACTCTACGCTGCGCGTTATAGCTGGCTTCTAGGGGTTGACCTTCTGCGACAACACCGTTGGCGTGCTCGTATTGTAGTCGGCGCTGGCCACATAGGCCGAGGTGATGTTATGCGTTCCGGTCGCTAACTTCGAAGTGGAGAATGCCGCAATGCCTCCACTGGGTGTGTGCGATCCTAACTTCGTGGTGCCATCCATGAAAATTCACCGTGCCGGTGGGAGTTCCAGTGGTGGAGTACTTCACGGTAGCAGTGAAGGTGGCCGCAGCACCCGGGTTGACGGATTCAGCGAGGACTTTACCGTCGTCGAGGTATTTGCTTCGTTCACTTTTTGAACGAGCGGCGCTGAAGTGCTCCCGGTGAAGTTCGATCAGAAGTCCGAAAAATGGAATTCGATTGTGCGTCACAGGCTAAAGTGATAGATACGTTCTCAGGCGAGCGGCTAGGTTGCATCCTGGCACATACCGCATTTTTATTAGGTTCCTACAGACAAGATGCTGTCGCGAGTTTTGTGAAAATCGCTAGAGTTAGTGGAGCTGTCTGCCACATTGATCGCAAAGAACATCCGTCGATTGCAAGCAAGGCCCGCGGGTTCAAGTCCGCTACAGCATCGTTACTACTGCAACCCGGTGCCACAATGGATATTGCAACGCGCTAAAACTGGATGAGCAGGCAGGGAGGAGCAGAATGCGTACTGGGATCTTAATTCGCTCAATGTTGTTTGCGCTTGTGTTGCTGGCTTTCTGTCACGGAGCGTCCGCTCAAATCGGCATTTCGGTTGGCTTTGGTCCGCCGCTGCTTCCCATATACGAGCAGCCGATCCTTCCTGGTGAGGGTTACTTGTGGGCGCCCGGTTACTGGGGCTATGACTACTCCGCCAACGACTACTATTGGGTGCCCGGCACGTGGGTCTATCCTCCTCAACCTGGGTTCTTGTGGACGCCAGGTTATTGGGGCTGGAGCGGCGGCGGATATTATTTTAATCAAGGATATTGGGGACCGACTGTGGGCTTTTACGGCGGCATCAATTACGGCTACGGCTACAGCGGCGTTGGATATGAGGGCGGGCGCTGGGAAGGGAACCGCTTCGTCTACAACACTTCCGTGAATCGCGTGGACACCGCCGTCGTTCACAGCACATACAGCGCACCGCTGAGCAATGCGTCTGTAAATCGGGTCAGCTACAACAGTGGCAGCGGCGGGGTGGAAGCGCGTCCGACGCCGCAGCAGGAGGCTTACGCCAAGGAGCAACACGTCGCCCCGGTGGCGGCGCAAACGCAACAAGTGGAAGCAGCTCGCAATAATCCTGCGCTACGCGCATCTGTGAACCAAGGCAAGCCACCTATCGCGGCTACTGCGAAACCCGGTGAGTTCACCAGTGGCTTCGTTGCCGCCAAACAAGCCGGGGGAGAATACAAAGCTCCTCCAGCCAGCAATCACGCCAGCGAATTGCCGTCTCACGACTTCAAGGCGCCGGACACCGGCAACGCCGGAACCAACAAGACTTTTCAGCAGCAACTGAACGAACTATCTGCCCGGCAATCGCAGGATCACGAAACGCTCGAGCAGCAACAAGAAGAAGAACACCAGCAAGCTACCCAGAAGAACTACAGCAACGCGCAGATACAACAGATGGAACAACGTCACGCACAGCAAACGCAGCAGCTCGAGCAACAGCACGCCAGTCAGAGTAGACAGGTGGAGCAGAGACAATCGTCGCAGAGTCCGTCGAAACAGCAGAGCAATTCGAGCAGCGGAAAACCTCGTTGATTTTGTGAAGTTTTATTCGTAGCGCAGCGCGACCATCGAGTCGACCCGCATCGCACGGCGGGCCAGCACGTAGCATGCCGTGACCGCAACAATCATCAACAGCATAGCGACACCGGCGAATGTAAGTGGATCATGTGCGCTGACTCCGAAGAGCTGATTGGCCATCAGACGCGTCAATCCCAGCGCGGCAAAGATGCCGAGAGCGACGCCCATCACCGCCATGCTTGCTCCCTGCCCGGGGACTAACCGCAAAACGTCAACACGCTGCCCGCCCAGGCGGCGGCGAGATTTTCCGCGATGCCATCCATATCCACTTTCGCTTGCGAAAGCGTCACGCCCGGCTTCAGGCGGCCGACCGCATGCGCGCTCATGTCGATGCGGCGGTCGCGAAAGGATGGATCGGTCCAGTGGCCGATGGGCCTGTACACCTCCCGGTTGTGGCCATAGAAACTGAAGTCGGCGGGAATAACTCCTGCGATGGTGTAGGACTCGCCGTCCAGGATGCCGAGCGATCCTAGCGTGGGAAACCGGTGCGATTCCAGAGGGTTCGCAAGTTCCGATGTTGCGGCACATTGCGAGCCGCAAGAGCTGCCGGTTATGGCGCGGCGGGGCGAAGGTTATTCGTACCTCAGCGCGATCATGGGATCCACGCGTGAGGCCCGCCGCGCGGGCAGGTAGCAGGCAGCAAGCGCAACGAGCGAGAAAAGCGCGGCAACAGCGACAAACGTCAACGGGTCGCTGGGTTTGACGTTGACCAGCACTGCTGAAAGGCCGCGAGTGATTGCCGCCGCTGCAAGCAGGCCGAAAAGCATTCCCGCAAATGTCAGCTTAAGGCCTTGGCCCAAAACGAGCCGCATCACTTCAGCGGGACTGGCACCCAAGGCCATGCGAATGCCGAGTTCCTGAATGCGCTGTTGCACCGAATGTGCCATCACGCCGTATATGCCTACCGCGCCGAGCAGCAGTGCTAGTCCGCCGAAGAAGCCCACCAGTTGCGCCATAATGCGGTTCCCCGTGTTCCGTTCGGTGATTAAGTCGTTCAGTGGACGCACCGCCGAAACCGGCTGCTCGCCGTCTACAGCCCAAATAGCATTGCGGATGCCAGACGCTAGTCCTGATGTCGAGCGAGAAGAGCGGATAACGACGGACATGTAGCGGTTGGGAAATTGCGCGGCCGAAACGTAAATTTGGCGGTGCGGCCGATCGCTGAGACTGAATTTTTTTACGTCGTGGACCACGCCGACGATGGTGCAGAGGTCCGGCCTATCGCCGATTTCGAGCTGACGGCCGAGCGGATTTTCCTTGGCGAACTGCTGGCGCGCCAGCGTGTCATTGATGACCACTACGTTTGGCGCCGAGGGGCCGTCCGTTGACGCAATCGAGCGGCCGCGCTGTAGCATGATCTGCATGGTAGAAAAATATCCGGGAGTAACGGCGGTGTAGTCTCCGGCCATTTCTTCTCCGGGCAAAGCGGGCAGACGCCCGGCGACGTGAATCACCACGGCCTGGCTGGCCTCGCCGAATGGGATGTACTCGCTCACATCAGCGGAAGCGACTTCCGGAAGCGCGCGAATGCCGGCCATCACTCGGTCGTAGAAATTCCGGATCTGCGCATCAGAGACATACTTGGAAGGAGGAATGACGAGGTCCGCCGTCGTAACATTTTGTGGGTTGAATCCGAGTTCGCCGAACGTCGCGCGAGCGAAGTCCTCGACGAGCAGACTGCTGGTGATCAGCACCACGATAGCAATCGCAACTTCCGCGCCCACGAGGATGCGACGCATCCGAGCGCCGCGCTGGCCGCTGGAAAGCTGCCCGGAGGCTTCCTTGAGATAACGATTGATATCGATCCGGGAGTTTTGAAACGCGGGCGCGAGTCCGAAGGCGGCGCCGCAAAGCAGAGCGACGCCGAAGGTGTACGCGAACGTTGTGGCGTCCAGGCTGGCATGGCCATAATTTACCAGGTAGCCGCGGATGCGGGCCGGAATGGAGTTTTCGATCCAGTGCACGCCCCAAACTCCGCAGAGAGCTCCAGCGACGCCACCGGCGGTGAACACCAACATCGACTCGGTGAGCAGTTGACGAATAAGCCGCGCGCGCGAAGCTCCCAAGGCGCCGCGGAGGGCAAATTCCTTCGTTCGCCGGCTGGCGCGCGCGAGCATCAGATTCGCCACGTTGGCACAGGCGATCAAGAGCACCAAGCCGACAATCCAAAAACAGATCATGACCTGTTGCTGGCCTTCTTCCTTCCCGATTTCGAACGCCATCGAGCTGAGCAGCGTTGTTTGATTGGTGTTGGTCTGCGGATGCAGCTTCTCCAGGCGAGACGCGATCGTTGCAATTTCGGCAGCGGCTGGCTGCTGGGTCACGCCGGGCTTCAGGCGTCCAAAAGCCTCGAACCAGGAAGTGGCGCGATCGGCGCGCTGTTTATCGTCGAAAGCGAGAGGCGACCAAATATTGGCGACGCCCATAAGAGGGAATTGAAAATCGGCCGGCATCACGCCAACAACGGTGTAGGTCTCGCCTTGCAGAGCAATCTTGCGCCCGGCGATATCCGGATCGGCTGCGAAGCGGCTTTCCCACAGTCCGCGGCTCAATATTGCAACGTGGCTGGAAGCCGGCTGCGATTCCTGCTCGAGGAAGAGGCGGCCCAGCATGGGCTTGGCGCCCAGAGTTTGAAAGAAATTCCAACTAACCAGACCACCAACTACGCGATCGGGCGGCCCGTCGCTTGTCAGATTGAAATACCACTGCGTCCAGCCGGCCAGTTGCTCGAACGAAGTATTCTGCTGTTGGTAATCTAGAAAATCTGCGGTGGAAGTGATGCTGCCGCCAGTGTAGCCCGTTTTTGTATCGTGGGCCAGCAGAACCATCAGGCGATCTGCTTGCGGATAGGGCAGCGGGTGAATCATCCAGGCGTTAACGTAACTGAAAATGGCGGTGTTGGCGCCAATCCCCAGGGCCAGCGTCAGCACTGCAATCGCGGTAAATCCCGGCGACAGCCTCAGCATTCGCAGACCGTATCGCAAGTCTTGCCACAGGGTTTGCATCGGTTTCACCTCTAGAACCCGCTGAACTGAACGCAAATACCCTTCCGAACTCCCTCTGAACTAAGATGCAGTCTTGCCTAAGCTTAGGAGCCTGTCAACGAACACGTCGGGCTGGCAATCGTTCGCTTGCGGAATGAACTGTCGCGGAACGGCACATTTTCATTGCCCTATGTCGTTATAGATGCGTCAGCCAAAAACGGCCTGTGTCGGGATGACATCGTAACAGGCTGATTTTTGTTTAGGGAACTTGGCAGGATTAATTTACGTTTTATGTACGAAGATGAAGGCGTGGCCGTTGACTAGAGAGCGAATCGAGAGGAATTGACGGTGCGAAAAATTAATTGTGTCGCGGTGTCCGCGGCGATAGGCGCGGTGTTGATGGCGGCAGTAGTCATGGGCGCTGCGGCGAGCGCGCCATCGTCTGCCGAAGGTAGAAGCGACACTATAAGGCGGCTGGACGGCAGCGCGGTCACGTCGGCCGAAATTGATGCGACTGTGACGCGGTTGATGAAGGCGGCGGAGGTGCCGGGGGCAGGGATCGTCATCATCAACGGCGGGAAGGTTGTGTTTGCGAAAGGCTATGGGCTGCGCGACAAGGAAGAAAATCTTCCGCTTACGGAAAACACAGTGATGAGCGGTGCGTCGTTCACCAAGGTAGCGTTCGCGTATATGGCGATGCAGCTGGTGGACAAAGGCGTGTTAGACCTGGACAAGCCGATCTATGAATATTTGCCCAAGCCGCTGCCGGAATACGATGCTTATAAAGATTTAGCGGGCGATGAGCGCTACCAATTGATCACGGCGCGCATGCTGCTGGACCATACCAGCGGGTTTCCCAATTATCGTTGGATCAATGACGACCGCAAGTTGAATATCAATTTTCAACCAGGGTCGCGGTTCGCGTACTCGGGCGAAGGAATTAATCTGCTGCAATTTGTGATCGAGACGATAACAAAACAGCCGTTGCAGGATTCGATGCAGAAAAATGTCTTTCAGCCTTTGGGCATGACGCGCAGCAGCATGGTGTGGCGAGCGCGGTTCGAGGACGACTACGCGAACGGCTACGACGAATATGGGCGTCCGCTGGGGCCACTGCGCTGGAAGAATCCGAACGCGGCGGGATCTTTATCGACCACGCCAGCGGATTTCGCTCTCTTTGTGCAGGCAATTTTGGACGGCAAAGGGCTACGGACGCGGACGTGGGGGAACATGCTGAGTGCGCAGATTCCGATTCTGGCCAAACACGAATTTCCGACCATGGAAAATCAACTGACGGACGACAATAAATCTATACGGCTGAGCTATGGGCTGGGGTGGGGACTTTACTCGTCGCAGCGCGGCGAAGCGTTTTTTAAGGAAGGGCACGACGACGGTTGGCGCAATTATTGCGTGGGATTTCGAATGCCGAAAGACGCCATGATCATCATGACTAACAGCGGAAACGGCGAGGGAATTTACAAGGAGCTGCTGGAAAAAGTGTTCGCGGACACCTACACGCCGATCGAGTGGGAAGGATTTACGCCGTACGATCAGTTGCCGCCGCGCCCTGTGCTGAAGCAGCACACGAAAATAAACGTTGACGCACAGACGCTGGAAAAATGCGTGGGGCGCTACGGCACGCCGCCGAAGTTGGTTCTAGTGGTGCGGCATGAAGGTGACCACCTTACCGTTCAGGAAAACGATGAGCCGGTCCAGGAGTTAGACCCCGAGAGCGCTGCGCAATTTTTCTCTACGGTGGCAGCTGATGTGTACACGTTCGAGGTGGACTCGAACGGCAAAGTGACGCACATGGTTGTGCATTCTGGCGGCGAAACAATCCCCCTTAATCGAATCGACTAAGGATAGACATTTCCACGTAGCTGCGCGATCGAACTGCCCACCAGGTCCCTCGCCGACCGAAAAACGGCCACTGTCGGGATAACAGCGTAAGCAAAACACAAAAACCAGAAAAAATACGGGAACGGGCACTCACTCAGCGGCACGACTGGGCAGGATAAACGGGGTATACTGCGGGCGAAGTTTTTGATATTGCCGGAAGGGTTGAAAAATGGGAACCGGACAAATTAGCGTGCAGCGGTTTAGTCTTATTTCTTCAAAGAAGTTTGACCATGTGGTGGCGAAGCTTGCGGCTGGGGTGGGGCATCCGGATGTGCGCGCGATGTTCAAAAATATCAGCTTGGCGAAAAACTATGCCGAGGTGGAGAAAATCATTCAGCCCGGACTGGGGCCGACGGGGTTAATGGAGTTTTTTCGGTTCGACCACGGAGACGTGCTGCGCAAAGATCGTGGAGAGAAAGCTCCACGCGTGATGCGTTTTCTGATCGGCAATCCTCTGGTGATGAAGAGAATGGTGGAGCATGTTCCGGATGCGGGTTCGTATGCCCCAGTGACAGTGCTGGTTGACGAGCGCGTGGACGGTGTGCACATTTCTTACGACATCACGGTGAGTTTTCTAACGCCGTATGGGAACGCGGAGGCGCTGAAGGTTGCGAAGGAACTGGACGGAAAGATCGAAGCGCTCGTAACGGAAGCGGCGAAGTAAAGACAAAAATCTTTCATGTTGGCATGCGAGAGTAAATCGCGATTGTCTAAATTCTGAAATACAAGAGTGTGAAGAGGAGACGCTTGTATGAGTGCGAGTGACGTATTGGCGCTGGCATTTCTGATTGGCGTGATTGCCGGACTGCGAGCGCTCACCGCGCCCGCCGTTCTAGCATGGGCCGGATTTTGGCATCGATTCCTGCAGGGCACGCCACTCGCGTTTATGGGGAGACTACCGGCCGCTATCGTCTGCACGGTGCTGGCTGTTCTAGAATTGATCACCGATCAACGTCCATCCACTCCAAGCCGGTTGAAGGCGCCGGGCCTGATCGCGCGTATCATCACCGGTGGACTTTCAGGTTCGTGCCTTGCGGCGGCGGGCGGACAGTCGCTTCCGTTCGGAGCGGTGCTCGGTGCGGTCGGCGGCGTAGCGGGAGCTTTCTTAGGTTACGGAGTTCGCACGCATCTCACGAAGGGGCAAAAAATTTCAGATCTGCCGATCGCGCTCTTGGAAGATGCAATTGCAATTGGCGGCGCGATATTTATCGTGTCGCGCTTTTAAGCGGGCGTTTTAGATCTAAGTACAAGCTGCGGAATATTTCCAACCTCGAGGTATTTTTCTGATGACTCCTTCCGATCAATTTCAAGCCATCGTAATCGGTTCCGGGCAAGGCGGCAATCCGTTGTGCATATCGCTGGCACAAGCGGGGTTTCGTACAGCGCTGATCGAACGGCAGTTTGTCGGCGGAACGTGCATAAACTACGGATGCTCACCGACAAAAACCATGGTGGCCAGCGCACGGGTCGCTTATTTAGCGCGGCGAGGAGCTGACTATGGCGTTCGAACTGGAGATATTCGCGTGGACATGGCGCGCGTGCGGGAGCGAAAGCGAGGTGTGGTAGAGAGCTTTCGAAATGCAAGGTTGGGAAGTTTTAAGAATCTGGCAAACTTTGAATTAATTTTCGGCGAGGCTAGTTTTAGCAGCGCAAAAACTTTGCGTGTGAAGCTGCGAGATGGAGGAGTTCGCGAACTTAGCGGAGAGAAGATTTTTATCGATGCCGGAACGCGGCCTGCTATTCCAGCAATCGATGGCTTGACAGATGTGCCGTTTCTCGACAGCACTTCGATCATGGAATTGGACAGCCTGCCCGAACATTTGATCGTGTTGGGTGGTGGATACGTGGGTCTGGAGTTTGGGCAAATGTTTAGGCGGTTCGGCAGTCGCGTGACGATTGTGCAGTCCGGACCGCAATTGCTGACGCGCGAGGACGCGGACGTGGCCGGTGCCGTGGCGCAAATTTTGCAACAAGACGGTGTGTCAGTTCTGCTGAACGCGAAAGCTACGCGCGTTGCGAAGACAGGTGGGCAGATTAACGTGACCGTGCGTGTAGGTGAAGAATCGCACGTTGTGGATGGCTCGCATTTGCTGGTCGGCACCGGGCGCACGCCCAATACGGACACGTTGAATTTGGCGGCAGCAGGCGTCGTGCCGGATAAGCGCGGGTTCATTCCAGTGAACACGAAGCTGGAAACTAACGTGCCGGGAATTTACGCAATAGGAGACATCAATGGCGGATCTGCTTTTACGCACATTTCTTACGACGATTTTAGAATTCTGCGGACGAATGTGATCGAGAAGGGAAACGCCTCGACGGAGGGGCGGCTGGTGCCTTACACGGTTTACATGGATCCGCAGCTCGGGCGCATCGGGCTGACTGAGGAGCAGGCTCGCGCGCAAAATAAAAAAGTACGCGTGGCGAGAATGCCGATGACGTCCGTAGCGCGGGCGACGGAAACAGGCGAGACTCGTGGGTTCGTGAAAGCTATCGTTGACGGCGACAGCGGACAGATTCTTGGCGCGGCTGTGCTGGGAATTGAAGGCGGAGAAATTATGTCGATGCTGGAATTAGCGATGATGGGCAAGCTGACTCATGCAGCTTTACACGATGCCATTTTTGCGCATCCGACGCTTGCCGAGTCGCTGAACAACCTGTTTTTGCATTTCGATTCCTAGGCCTAAAGCGATCGCGGGTGATAGGGCGAGGGAACAGGGCGACGCTGCTAGAAAAAACAGGATGGCGGTCTTAAGCCCGGCGCTGCGAAGCTCCGAGTCACCACAGCTTGCGATCGACCCGATCCCCGGGGAAGCAGAAGGTCAAAGCCTCCTGCCGCAACCAAGCAAACTTCAGGGTTTCTGGCTCTTCGGCGCTGCTTTTTTTGCGAGACCCGACGGAATGGCACCCGCTTCCAGCGAGCCACCGAAGTAGCTGTCCGGATCCACCTCAATCCAGAACAACTGATCTCCACTGGCTTGGTAGGTGGTAACGGTCAAACTTATGTCGGCCGTGAAACCGTCATTCGACAATGTGAGGGGATTGATGGTGTAGCGTCCCGGATGCGCGCCATCGGGTACCGCGGCATCGGTGAAGGCGACGCCGGTGTAAGTTGGTCCAATGCCCGTGAGGGCGGCGAACGGATCGCTGAGTTCGCCGGTCCCGACTAGAGAGCCGCCCGGCTGCGTGACATTTGCAGCGCCGACAAAATCAAATTCGAAGAGGCCGTCGGCGTCTGTCCCGCCCTGTGCTCCGAAAGCGTAATAGCCCGAGAAATCGGCCACCACGACATCTGTTTGTGGAACCAGCTGACCAGTGCCGACAAGGTTCTCATCCATCTCCGCGACTAGCGCGCCTCCCCCATCCGTGGTGGTGTTCGGATCCAGTATGTTGAGCGCGGGATCTACGGCGTAGATTCCGAAAACCGAGACGTCTCCGTAAGTCGGGTTAAAAGTCATGGCGCCGTAGCCGTCGCTCGCGAGCGTGTAGGTTCCGTGGATGGTTTGCGCCGTCAACTGAACTCCGTTATTCAGTTCGTTCAAATCTCCGACACCATTGAAGTGAGTGCCAGCACTGGTCTTAAATTGACCTACAGCAGCGTAGCCGGTAAACGGGTTCGCAACGGCGAATACCGAGTCTCCGATGGAATGAGTGGTAAAGGCGGGGACGGCGCCTTGACCGTACGCCGAGCCCACTACGTTATCGCTGGTGACAGAATCTACGTCGATAATGCGAATCACCTCGGGACCTACGGCGTAGTAGTTGATAGATGTGGCGATCCCGGTGCTGTTGTTAATGGCTCCGCGGCCGAAGGCGTCAGGTGTCGAAAGCGAAGCAGTAAAAGGCGTGTTGGGGGTAACGGCACCTCCGAGGTTGCTGTCCACCGTGCCGCTCAACGCGCCAGATGTGATCGTGAAGACTCCTCCGTATGCTGCCGGTAAAGGTCCATTGTCATCGGAACCTGAACCGGACGCCACGAAGGCAAACGAACCGGAAGGCAAGGCTGTGGATGTCTGAAGGTCCATGCTTCCGCTGGAGGTTGCCGTTCCATCGAACTGTGTGATAAGCGCGTGGTTTGGATTGGCAAAAGCAACTGCAAAAGTCTCTGTGCCGGCGACGGCCAGATTCGGGTTGTCGGTGATCAGAGTAAGCGTTCCAGTTCCATCGCCATTCGGGACAAGCCCTCCTCCGATGATCATGTCGCCCTGGGGCTGTGGGGAAGTGGTGCCGTCACCGTCGTTGTAGTCCTGTTCGCCGCCGGTCACTGCGAAAACGCCACCGGCGGACAGCGTATTGGCAATCTGCACCACCCCCGCGAGGGAGTAATAGGGATAGGGATTGTTCGCAGTGGCTAAATTAGAAATCGCTTCGCCTGTAACGTAAAAAACAAAATTTTGCGCAGCGATAGACGTAATGGCTATGCTCGCACTGGCAGTGCGAGTAGGAACCGAAACGGAGGTGGCCGTAATGGTCACCGAGCCGCCTGTCGGCGCAACTGGGGGCGCCGTGTAAACAGTGGTCGCGCCGCTGGCAGTTTGAGCGAGAGTGAATGTGCCGCAGAATCCGGCTGGAGTGCAACTCCAACTGACTCCGCCAGCTTGCGGATCGTGTGTGACCGTCGCGGAAACGTTGCCGCTGGTGCTGGCCGCCAGAGTACTGGGGGCAGTGATGGCGATCGCCAGGGAACTTCCGCTGGAGCCGCAGCCCGCGATGCCCAAGGCGCAAAGCGCTACGATATTGGTCCACAGAGTTGCTCTATTCATAGCCACGTGTCCCCTCGCTTCGGATTTCGAACGATATTCGCTAGCGGGCCTCTGACAGAAAAGTTCTTGGGATCGAAAGAACACACGAATGCTGCGCGCGAGAATAGGTGACTCGTCAGCGAATTTCCCCTCGATAACAATGAGGGACCCATGTCCGGAACGAACAACCCCGGCGAAATATATCACGATAGTCAAGGTGGGCGTCTAGCCAATAAATCGGATTTTTTTGGTTTCTAAGGGATCCAAGGGTACAAAAGCAGATGCAAATGGCCCGCAGGAACGGCGAATTTAAGCAAATTTTTTGACTACCGGTCAACTACACGGGGTTATTGTCGGGTTTGAGGCTGCAGTTGCTCAGCCTCGGCGGGAGCCGAAGCGTTGGTCACCTGCAGATGGAATTGCACCTGAACGTTGTTCGCCACTTTATTCAGCGGCGCGTTGTGCGTCATCCCAAAATCGCGCCGGTTGAAAGTGAATTCACCGTCGATCAACTGATGGCCTTTCTCCGGCGGGCGTACGGTAAGAGCGACTGACACAAGCTGGGTGATTCCGCGCAACGTGAGTTCCGCATTCATCAGAAACTTCGTTGGATCAGGGCCGCCGTCCGGTGTGATGGTCTTCGATACGAAATGAATCTGGGGATATTGCTTCACGTCGAAAAAATTCTTTCCTTTCACTTCTTTGTCTCGGAGTCCGTTCCCCGTTGCGACACTCTCGGCTTCGAGTTGCATGTCCAGCGATGCGTCGTCGAATTTGTCCGTAGGCATCTTTAGATCAATGTCCCATTCATGGAATACGCCGGTTACCTTGGCGAAGGTTGCGCTGGCGTGAAATTCGATCTTGCTCTCGGATTTCGATACGGTACGCGCAGGGTCTGGCGGCGTCTGAGCGGCCGCTGAAAATGCACCCAAACTGAGAACAATGCACGCTCGGCGCAGTAAGTTCAAAAGCCACCTCGAAATGAAGAACGTGTATTTATGATGCGTTTGCGGCAAGTAACGTCAGCAAGCTGCCAGGAAGTGGCCCAAGACCCGTTGCTTGTCCTGAGGGAACATCAGCTACTGCGAGCCGATAGTATATCAGGCTAAGTCCTGGAGATTGTCTTGAGCTGGAAGACCTAGCGGGAGAAGCGGTGAATGACCAGTGAGATGGGCAGCCCCACGCAGATGATATGCGTGATGATGGCGATGATTGAGGAAGTAACCGTCTTGGTCCCGTGAAAATTCGAGAGCGGCATCACCACCCAGTGCATTACCAGGTAAACCGCGATGCCGTACAACACGCCCGAAAGAACCGGGCGGTGGATCATCAAAGCGAGTTTGCGGCTGGCCACGAAAAATATCATGGCGGCGGTGAATGCAATCAGAAAATGGAATGCGAGGCCGAGCGCGGCAGTGGTTGTTCCACCGTTAAATGATGCGGGTCCGAGCCAGCCAGCGGCGATTCCTTGCAGAAGGCGCGACGGCTTTACGCCCTTGGGCCACCAGGTGATAAACGCGGCGGTGATATCCATGCACCCGCAGAGCAGGCCGCTGAAAAAAATGGCCGGTAATGTGCGTGAAGGTTGCGCGCTTGAAACCGCCAGGTTCGAAGAGGTCACATGCTGCGTTCCTTATGCAGTTGCGATGCTGCGCCCATCCGGTCTGTTGTATTCGGGTATCCGATGGAAGGCGATATTTTCACGAAAGCGTAATTCGAATTTTGCGGGCGCGAAGGTAAAATGGAAAAGAACGTATGGTTATGAAACCAAATTTGGTGGGCCGGGCGGGCGCCCGTTTGCGGACCCGCAGCCGGTAAAGATGAAGTCGCGTTCCGCGCGCGGATAACACCAGCGCGGCCTATTACGACTCGCCATACTACGAGCACGCCGCAAGTTCCCACGTTGGATGCGTTGCCGAGCAATTTTGCGCGCAGACGGCGGGGCAATCGCTGGATGCAGGCGGCCTCGTTCGCAGCGTGATGACCGAACCGGGCGTTTACTTCACGCTGGATGCGCTGTATGTCTCGATCATCAGACTTTACAGCAACGTGCAATGCCGGAAATCGCGCCGTGATTATTGCAGTGCACCATCCGCCGCTATCTGTGGACGCGTTGCATGCGGGATCAACGGGAATGCAAGTGGACTTGGATTCTGTGTGCAGCGACGCCTCCGCAAAGCACGTTGGGGAAAGCGCCGATCACGATTGGAAACGATAGGTTGGTGCTCGACCCCATTGTGAAATTTGGATATTTGACGATGACGTGCAACGGCTGCGCAGAAAACCGGAACGAAGGCCGAGTTGCCCGGCAAGGTTGCAGGCAAATCGCCGAGTAAGACCGGAAGCAAAGTTGCGACGAAATACAGCGCGTCAAAGAAAGGCGGCCGTCCTGCGAGCAAGGCGAATCGTTATCGCAAAGGTTGAAGCTGCGCGCTCAAAGCAAGCATAAGAAGCAGAGCCGTCTGGCAAAGCTAGCTTTGTGGATCGCGGGTCACGGATTGGCTTTGTGGGTCGCCGCTTCAGCCGCGACATCAAAGCTTCTCTAAAAAAAATCTTCCTTTCGGCGGACTTTTCGCCGAGCTTTCACCATCACAGAGTCATTTTCAAAGTTATTTGCGGTAGATCACGCCGTTTTTCATTACGAATCCAACTTTCTGTAGCACGGAGATGTCCTGAAGCGGGTCGCCGGGGACGGCGATGATGTCCGCGTCATAGCCGGGTTTCAGCGCGCCAATTTGATTTTGCCAGCCTAGCAATCTTGCGCCGTTCAGTGTTCCAGCCTGGAGCGCGGCGAGCGGCGACATCCCAAATTTCACCATCAGCACAAATTCGCGGGCTTGCGTACCGTGTGGAAATGGGCCGACGTCTGAGCCCATAGCGAACGGAATGCCCGCGGCGATCTGCTTTTTGAATTCCTGCGCGTGAAGATCGAGAAGTTGGCTATCGCGCGCGCCCTGCGCCGGGCTGTTGGCATGCGCGGCGAAATATTCGAAGATAGTGAAAGTCGGCACGGCAAAAATTTGCTTCTCGCGCATCACGCGCATGGTTTCGTCGCTAAGTTGAAGAGCGTGATCGATGGAGACAACTCCGGCCTGCGCGGCGTAAAGCGTGCCGGGCTCGCCCATCGCGTGAACGGCAACGCGATGTCCTGTGCGTGCGGATTCGTGGACTGCGGCAGCGAGTTCTTCCTCGGTGTATTGATAGGGAGTGGAGAAGTGGCCATCGACAATTTTGTCGGGGCCAGTTTCGTAAATCTTGATGAAGTCGGCGCCTTCTTTAAGTTCGCCGCGAATTGCGGTGACGAGTTCTTCGGCATTGTTGGCGTAAGTAGCGTTCGAGAGAACGTGCTGCGCCGGGTTGTACCCGATGGCATCTTCGTGGCCGCCGAGAATATCGATGGCATTACCGCTGATGCGCAGGCGCGGGCCAGGGATCAGGCCATCGTTGATTGCGTTGCGCACGGCCGTGTCAGCGGAGCCTGCGCCTTCGGTGCCCATGTCGCGCTCGGCGGTAAATCCGGCGAGAAGATCGTCGCGCGCGGCAGCGGTGGCGAGAATGGTGCGCTGCGGCACGGATTCTTGCACGGTCTGCAAATCCTCGGCGCCGGGATGCAGAAAAAGGTGGACATGCGCATCGATCAGGCCTGGGAGCAGAGTAGTGTCGCCCAGGTCGATGAATTCAGATTCGCGTGGGCGAGTAACGTGCGAGCCAACCTCGACGATTAGTTCGCCTTGCACGAGAATTTCGCCGGGTGCCGAGATGCGTCCGGATTCGACATCGAGCAGGCGCGCCGCGTGCAGCACGATGGCGCGAGGCGTCGTCGCGGACTGCGCGGTGTTTGTTTGCGAATAAATTGGCGAAGTGAAAAGAAGTGCGGCTAGACAAGTGGAAATGAATATTAAGAATCTTACGACGCCGTGGCGGGTAGGCATGTTTTCGCGCGCGATAATAGCACGCGTTGCGAAGTCAGCGGAAGCAGCAGCAACTAATGACTTGGATGAGTCTCTGGTCCGGGTACGACGATGATGTACGCGTCGGGCCGGCCGGCGCGGATTAGGTGCGGCATATTTGCCGCGGGCGGAGGCGAGCCGAGATCCTTGTCCGTGGCGTAAGGAGCGTAAAACATCAGGTGCGGAGGAATGTGCACCAGCACATTTTTATCGGGGATGTAGAGAAAGCCGGATTCGGACATCATGTAAACGATTCCGGGTTTTCGCGGGGCCAGAAATTTCCCGGATTTGTAACCCGCTTCGATCTCCGCTTGGATTTGCTCTTCGGTCTCTCCCTTGCCGCGCCGCTCTTCGGTAAAGAGGCGTGTTGGCAGGGTGGTGGCGCTGCCTTCGGCGTCAAAGCAAGTGGGCTCAAGATTCAGAGGGGTCTGGCGGTCCACCAAACAGGAGAAACCGTTCGCGCCATCGCGCACTTTAATGTAGCCGGTGCGCTCCAGGAGATACACGGTGGCATGGCCGGAAACTTCCGGTGGCGCGGCACTCTCGGCGAGTTTGATGCGCTCCTTGCGCGGCAAAGTGAAATCGTAGGCAGGCTTGGGTTTGTCCTCTGCAAACGCGAAGGAATGAATTACGAGAAAGAGTCCCGCGAGAAAAAGGGTGCGCACAAGTACCTCCAGGCGGGATTCCACCCCAGAAAACCCCGAACTTGTTTGCAATAGACGCAGGGATTTTTATTGGGTTAGCAGGCATGCAAGAGCATGTTTCGCGGGCCGGCTTGTTAGTCTGCATTCTTGGGCTTTCCGAGATCGAGGAGAGACGAGAAGGCGCCCTGGCGTTTTCCACCAGAGCGCCCTTTGTCGGCGCTACTGATCACCCGGCAAGAGTGCTAGTTCTTGCCGCGTGGCCCGCTGCTATGTGACCCGCCATCGCCGTGTGATCCGCCGCCGGAACTGCTGCGGGAGCTAGACTGCCGAGGCGCGTGTTGTTGCGGCGCGGACTGATGACTAGCGTTCGGAGCGGACGCATGCGGCTTCGAACGCGCTGCTGTGTTTGTGCGTGCTGCAGTGTGCGACATACGCGCACTGTTCTGTACACGCTGCGCAGTGTTGGTGTGCGGCGTGGTACGCGATGCACGCGCATTGTTCTGTGAACGTGTTACGTTGTTGGATCGTGTTGCATTGTTGGAGCGCGTTGCGTTATACGAGCGTGAGTTGTTCATCGCAGAGCGGTTGGCTGTAGAACGCGCTGCGGTGGCCTGACGCTGGTAGTTGGTTGAACGCGATCCGCTGGTTGTGCTACGCGCAGTGCTTCGTTCCGTACTTCTTTCCGCACCGCGCGTTGTGCTGCGGTTGTTTTCAGTTCGGGATGTAACGTTGCGCGCGCCCTTGAACTCACCCGGCCTTGCTGATGCAGTTACAGCCGGACGGCCATGATTTACCGAAGCGAGTTGGTTGCGATCGGCGCGCGCAGCGTTCTCTTGACGCATTTGCGCGGAGGTTGCCGCAACGTGCTGGTCGCGGTTCGCTCTCATTTCAGTGGCCGATGGACGGGCAGTAATTCCGCCGCGACCGCCGTTGTAGCTCACGCGATTGACATCGCGATTGTTCACTACCGTTTTGTTGTACACGTTGTGAATGTTGCTCACGTTGATGTTGTTCACCGAGCGGTTGTAGAAGAAATGCCCGCCGTGCCAGTAGCCACCTTCGTAACCAAAGCCGCCGTAGCCGAAACCATAGTTAATGCCGCCATAGAAGCCGACATGTGGTCCCCAGAAGCCGGCGTGCCAGAAATATCCTCCGCCGCCCCAGCCCCAATAACCGGGAGTCCACAAAAATCCAACTTGCGGAGGCAAAATCCAGGTGCCGGGCACCCAATAGTAGCCGTCAACGCCGTACGCCCAGTAGCCGGGAGTAAAAATGTAGCCGTCGCCAGGGCAGATTGGTTGTGTGTAAACCGGCAAAACGGGTGGCGCAATCGTGATGGTGGCGCCGAAGCCGGCAGCGGATGTTGTGGTTGGTATCGTGAACATTCCAAGTACCGCCAAGAGCAAACCGACTAACATTATTTTCTTCATGTGCTTCTCCTTCTTATAAGTCCCAGACGCAGAAACTGTGAATCATCCAGCGCCTTCTGCGGTTCCCAGTTTCTTGGCGCTATTAGTTAAACACCTAGGCAGGACGAAAGTCGCGCGGGAGGTTTTTTGCGCAGAATGCGACCAGATCAGGAATCACTGTATGCCGGGAAAAACGCTAGCCGTTCGCCTTCATAGACTTCTCATCCCACAGACGGATTGCGTACCCGTCCGGATCGCGCAGCTCCGCTCCATATCCCCAATACACGTTTTGGGGTGGGTGGCTGAAACGCACACCTCTGCGTGAAATCTGCTCGAAGGATTTTTGTACGTCGTCGACTTGAAAGGTAAGCGCAAAATTTGCGGTGTTTGAAGGAAGCAGCGCCTGCACCAGAAAAATAGTGAAATCGTGCTGGTCTTGGACCGCGGCAGTCAATCGGCTGGGAACTTCAAACTCAACCTTGAGACCAAGAGCGTTCACGTACCAGTCTCGAGAAACGATCCAGTTGGTGACGGGAATTGTAAGGTGGTCGAATTCAAGCATCAAAGACTCCTCTCCGCTAACTGAGAATCTTAATTTTACTACAGAGCAATGTATTGATAGTGCGGCAGATGACGGCGGTGGAAATGCAGAGGAGCTGTAAAGTTAGGGAGTTTTTTAGAGCGAAGAACTTCGTCGGCCTTCCGGAAAACTGTTCCACAGGAATTGAAAGACCGGGACCGATCCATGAAAGGATCGGTCCCGGTCTGGTTGTTCTGAAGGAATCTAGGTCGTTTCGCTCGCTCGCAAAGGACTAGAATCCCCCTCCGAAACCGTGTCCACCGTGATGATGCTCGGTTTCAAGTTGCGCCATTTTCGTTTGTTGTTCGGGCGTGAGCACTTGATAGATCGCAGCTTCCACCTTGGCGTGCGCCAGCATCTTCTGTGCGATCAAGCTGCTCATTGAATTGGCTGCCTGCTCCATCGCGGCCGCGTCGTTTGAATGAATCGCATTTTGAAGATTGGTGCGCGCGGTCTTCATGCCGGTGGACGCGCTGGACTGGCTCGTCGTAACAGCGTTGGAAATAATGTTCGTAACCTGGGTCTGCTGCGCTGGGGTCAACGACAACACGGTCGTCAGATAGTTGACCCAATGCTGCGTCATTTTCGCCGAGTGTGTCGATGTTGATCCGGTTTGTTCAGTGGCCGTGTTTGCTGTCTGCGCGAAAAGAGCTGGTGTGCCAAATACAAAACTTAACACTAGCGTAATAATTGTCTTTTTCATTTTGGTACCTTCTCTCCCCTGGGTTAATCAAGCATCCCGCGCTTGATTTCAGAATTCTCGTATGGCCTACAACTATAGTTCCGAAGTGTGAGTCAAAAAGTTCCCTAAAAATCTTTCCAGTATTCGGAGAATTTCTGAAACCTTGGGCGGAGTCCGGCGTCTGATTTATAGAGCGCCTGCAATCGCGCACAATTTGTTGCGCAACGCTCGCTCGTAGGAAGCCGGGAGCCCACCGAGTTTTCGCGGGAAGTTCCGATTTTCCGGAGGAGGTACTTGTGTCGATGCGTCTGAAAACAATCAAATTACTATGTGCAGTCACTCTACTCACACTCGCTGCGCCGGTCTGGGCACGCACACATTCAACCACCGCATATTCTGACGGCAGCACCACCATCGCTGGAACCCATTTGAAAGCTGGCGATTACCAACTGAAGGTCGAGGACAACGGAACCGAACTTCAAGTAATTCAAGAAGGCAAACTCGTGGCCCACGTTCCAGTCCAATGGATTCAGCTTTCCAATAAAGCCAAAACCACCGAGGTGATGCTCGACAACAATCAAATCACCGAAGTGCAATTCGGCGGAGAAACACAAGCAGTTCAGATCCGCTCGAACCAGTAAGGTAGAGGCAGCCGGGAGGGCGGGACGAGTCTCGCCCAGTTTTGTTTTCGATCCCGGCAGGCGTCAGGAGGTGTGATTTGAACCAAGCGGAATGGTACGCCCTTTACTGCGACGCTCTCCTTGAACACGACCCCATAAAACTTCGCTCACGAATCCAGATAGCAGAAATTTCCATATTTTCGCGAATCCAAGACCTGGTTCAAGACCCCGACTGCAGCCACGAAAGAGAGATCATTGCAAACGCATTGTCTGCTCTCCGCGTTTTGCAAAGAAACCTAAACCGTTACCAGGACGACCGGCAGATTGCCTAGTCGCTTTCAAACTTCTTGAGTGGCGCGATTTTCTGCGAGTGAGTTGAAGGAAACGCCAAACCTGAATTCCATTTCTATTTGAGTTCCGGCCCGCAGCAGCGCGGAAGATTCGTCGGAGGAATTCATGAGATACAGCGGAATGAACGTGCTTTTGGTGGGAGAGAATTTCCATGCAACAGCGCAATCTCTGAAAGACCCATTACACCGGTGGGGATTCAGATGTCATCTGGCCCGCACTGTGCGAGCCACATTCGAATTTTTGAAATCGCGTGGCATCGATCTGGTGCTTAGCCAGATGCATCTTCCAGACGGAGGCGGTTTCAACTTGCTTTCGACTTTGGTGGGGTTGCCGGTCACGGCATTCCTTTGCGTGCCGGTCGAGGACAGCTGCCTTTGGCTGCGGGCCATCGATGAAGGGCGAAATTGTTGGGGAGAGGAATTGTTGCGGCCCGCCGGTTTCGCGCGAGCACTCGAGGAACTCGCTCAGCGAAGATCTGCTGGAACGCCGGTTAAACCGCCGCTCGCGCATGCCCACGCTGCGTAGCTTCACTGGCCGCATAGCTTTCGCCGCGGCGAATCGTTAGTGCATCGGTGGCGCTTCCTGATGTTCCGGTGGGCGCTTCATGATGAAGCACAGCGGCACCAGGCAAGCCACGATGATCGCCAGTCCCGACACCACGTCGGTGTAAGCCAGCGTAGTGGCCTGCTGCTGCAACAGCGCGGCCGCGCGCCCGTAAGCTTGACGCATCGCCTCTGTAGGACTCAGTCCCTGGCCGCGCAATGTAGCCGTGAGGCCATCAATCATCTGCCGGAATTGCGGATTTCCTTTGTTCATGTGAGCGGACAAATAGGTTTGCCGTCGCTGAGCTCCGCGCGTGATGAACGTGCTGAGCAAAGCGATTCCGATGCTGCCGCCGATGTTTCGTATAAAACTAATCATGCTCGAAATCTGATTGTTCTTCTCCGGTGGTATATCCACATAGGAAAGCGTGTTGGAAGGCACAAAGATGAATGCCAATCCGGCTACCTGATACACGCGCAACATTGCTGCGGTTTGGAAATCCATTCCCAGCGTGAGATGCGTAGTCATGTAATACAGCGCCGTTGCGGTAGCGGCAAAGCCGATGGACATCAGCACTCGCTGGTCTATCTTCGACACCAGGAATCCTGAAAGCGGCATCGTAAGCATCATGATGAACCCGCCTCCTGCTAAAGCTTCGCCCGCGCTTACCGCCGAGTAGCCCATTAGGAGTTGCAAGTATTGCGGAATTAAGACAGTGGTCCCGTACAAAACCGCGCCGAGTATAAACATAAAAAACATCGCCGTGGCGAAATTCCGGTTCTTCAGCAGCTTCAGCTCGACGATGGGATGCTCGTGTCGCCATTCCCAAACCACCCAAGTCACTAGCAAAATTATGGCCGCCGCCAACGCTGCGGTAATCCAGTGTGACGAAAACCAATCCGCTTCCTGACCCTTGTCAAGAACCAGTTGTAGTGTGCCGATCCCGAGCGCGACCAGACCTAACCCAATGTAATCAACGCGAATTCCTTTGCGCCGCTTTCTTTCTTCGGTGAGATACGGCGGGTCGTCTACGAGGCGATGCGTTAGGTAGAGAGAAATCAGGCTGATGGGTACGTTGATATAAAAAATCCAGCGCCAACTGTAATTGTCGGTAATCCATCCGCCGATAGTTGGACCGATCGCCGGCGCCACCACCACCGCCATTCCGTACACCGCAAATGCCATGCCGCGTTTTGAAGGTGCGAAAGTGTCTGCGAGAATGGCTTGCTCGCTGGGCTGCAGGCCGCCGCCGCCCGCACCTTGCAGCACGCGAAACAAAATGAGCATGCCCAGGCTGGGAGCAAGTCCGCACAAGAAACTGCTGCTGGCGAAGAGGGCCACGCAAGTCATGTAAAAACGTTTGCGGCCCATGCGCGTGGCCAGCCATGCGCTGATGGGCAAAATGATCGCGTTGGAAACAAGATAGCTGGTGAGCACCCATGTGGATTCTTCCGCGCTGGCGCCCAAAGAGCCGGCGATGTGGGGCAGGGCTACATTGGCGATGGAGGTATCCAGAACCTCCATGAAAGTGGCGAGAGTCACCGTCAGCGCGATGAGCCACGGATTGTGGCGCGGGCGCCAAGCGGCGGCGTCCATTGTTAGGGCAGCTGTCGCCATGTTTTACCTCATTCTATGACGGGACAAGATATATTATATACATTCATGTATGTATCTTGTAAAGCGATGCCCTTTGTGAGAGAACACAACTGATGACGGCCTCCTCTACCTCCTTATGGGTGCGGGCGAAGAGCGCTGCAGCCCGAGCGAAGAGTGCTCCGGAGGCGTCGCGCCAACAGGCTCGCACCGCGGCAACCCGTCGCAAACTGCTGCAGGCCGCTGAACAGATCTTTGTCCGCGACGGTTACGAAGCCGCTCGTCTGGAGGACATTGCCGCGCAGGCGGGATATACGCGCGGGGCGTTCTACGCGAATTTCGACAGCAAGGAACACGTTTTCTTCGCGCTGCTGGAACAGTGGGTCGCCCAACGCATCGCCGAAGTGAATGAATTGCTGGGCCGGCATGGCAATGCCAAGCAGCGCCTGCGAGCTTTGCGCGAACACTACGCCCAGATCGCGCAGGATCGGCACTTCGCATTGTTATCGCTGGAATTTAAACTTTTCGCCGTACGCCATCCCGAAGCTCACGCTCGTTTGCGCGCCCATCAACGCGGGCTGCGCGCCTGCGGTGGAGATATCTTGCGCCGGGTCTCGAAATCGATGGGACGCAGTTTACCGGTCTCAAGCAACGCCGCCGTCACAGCGCTGGGCGCCTTCTCCAACGCCATGCTTCTTGAACATCTGGTGGATTCGAGTTCGTTGTCCGATGCGGAAATCCGCCATATGCTGGGATTATTTTTCGACGCAGTAATCTCCGGCCGCCGCTAAATAGCGCATCCTAAAGGTTAAGTGCAGCGCCTGCCGGCACGCAGGGCGCGGCCTTTTTACCCTGAGTCGCGAAGGGCGGCGCGGCAACAGTTGACCTTGCTGGCCATCCGCATCCAAATTTGAACTCCCATGCTTTCAGGTTGACATGTTACCCATACCCGCATATGCTCGGGTTATATGTCGACCCGAGAAACCAAAGACCGCCTCGAATTGCTGCAAGGCACGCTGGACCTGCTGATTCTACGCACGCTAATTTTTGGATCGCAGCACGGGCAGGGAATCGCGCGCGCTATTCAGCAGACGTCGGATGAAGAACTGCTCGTCGAGCACGGAGCGCTTTATCCAGCGCTGCAACGCCTGGAAGAACGCGGCTGGGTTTCCGCGAAGTGGGGACTCTCCGCAAACAACCGCAGGGCCCGTTTTTATTCACTGACGTCGGCTGGTCGCAAACAACTGGTTGCAGAAACCTCCAAGTGGAACAGATTGGCCGCAGCCATCGGACGCATCTTGGAGGCTGAGGAGGGCTAGAGTTATGTTCCGACGCAAGCGGAAAGCGAGTGACTTCGGCGCTGAAATCGAAGCTCATATTCAGCTGGAGACAGAACGCTTCCAGGAACAGGGTCTCTGCTATGAAGAGGCTCGAACCGCAGCGCGCCGTGCCTTCGGAAATGTAACGAACACGCAGGAACACTTCTACGAATCCAGCCAGCACCTGTGCTGGGACAACTTTTGGCAAGACATTCGCTACGCCGCACGCATGTTGCACAAGTCTCCCGGCTTTACCGCCATCGCCATCTTGACGATTGCATTGGGCATCGGCGCAACCACTGCGATTTTTAGCGTGGTGGACGCAACGTTGCTGCGCCCTCTACCGTATCCGCATCCGGAGCAGCTCGTAACTATTGAGGATGATCTTCCCGGCGTGGGAGCGCGAGACGTAGGAATCTCCGTGCCCGAATGGCACGATTTTCAGCGCTCCGGCATTTTCCAATATGTTTCGCCAA
>Ga0070765_100000272_pt1 | contig 31288 bp, 25 predicted proteins | sample HubBroMetageWFT5_FD_71516 | JGI IMG/M metagenome (GOLD analysis project Ga0070765, IMG submission 71516) | Warmed and freeze-thawed soil microbial communities from the Hubbard Brook experimental Forest, New Hampshire - Hubbard Brook CCASE Soil... | ecosystem: Environmental > Terrestrial > Soil...
AATCGCGGAGCCAGTTGGAGTTCCTGGTACAACCAGCCCACTGCCCAGATCTATCACGTCGCCGTAACCAACACTTTCCCGTATCGCGTTTGCGGAGGCCAGCAGGAGAGCGGTTCTGTCTGCATCTCCAGCCGCGGCAACGACGGCGCCATCACCTACCGCGAGTGGCATCCCGTGGGCGTGATCGAGTACGGCTACGTCGCACCCGATCCTCTCGACCCTGACATTATCTTCGGCGGCGGCCGAAGTGAGGTCTCAAAGTTTCACTGGTCCACCGGCCAGGTGCAGAACATTACTCCGAACCCGCTCCGCAGCTCCAAATACCGCACCGACCGCACCGAGCCATTGATGTTCTCGCCCCTCGATCCGCACGTCCTCTACTTCGCCAGCAACGTGCTTTTCAAAACCACCGACGGCGGCAACTCCTGGCAGACGATCAGCTCCGATCTCACGCGCGACAATCCTGGAATTCCAGCCAGCGTGGGCAGCCTCATTCCCAAGAACGCCGCCAAACAACGCGGAGTCGTCTATGCCCTCGCCCCATCGTTCAAGAACATCGATACCCTCTGGGCCGGCACCGATGACGGCCTCATCTGGCAAACTCGCGACGGTGGCAAGAACTGGAACGACATTACCCCAAAAGAGCTGACCCCCTGGAGCAAGGTCACGCAGATCAGCGCCTCGCACTTCGACGACGACTCCGCCTACGCATCCGTGAGCCGTTTCCGCATCAATGACGAGCAACCCTACATTTACCGTACCCACGATGGCGGCAAGACGTGGAAGCTGATCACCACCGGACTCCCCGGCATCGGCCCGGTCGATACGGTACGCGAAGATCCTGTTCGCAAAGGCCTGCTCTTCGCCGGCACCGAGAATGCCGTCTGGGTCTCCTTCGACGACGGCGACCTCTGGCAATCCTTGCAACTGAATCTGCCTCATACCTCCATGCGCGATCTCTGGATTCACGGCAACGACCTGATCGTGGGCACGCACGGGCGCTCGTTCTGGATTCTCGATGACATCTCCCCCCTGCGCGAAGCCTCCGGTTCTCTCGCCGCCCAGGACGTCCATCTCTTCACTCCAGCCCCGGCCTACCGTATTCAGCGCGACACCTACACCGACACGCCGCTTCCGCCCGACGAGCCCGCCGCCGCCAATCCTCCCGATGGTGCGGTCATTGATTACTATCTTGCGCACACCGCCACCGCTCCCGTCACTTTAGAAATCCTGGACTCTCGCGGCCAACTCGTTCGCAAATTCTCCAGCGCTGACAAGCCCGAGGTCACCGAAGCCGACCTGAAAAAACGACTCATCCCCCTCTACTGGCTGCGCCCGTTCCGCGCCCTGCCTTCCGAAGCCGGCATGCACCGTTGGGTGTGGGATCTCCACTATCCCGCGCCCACCTCCCCACGCCACGACTATCCCATCTCCGCGATCCCAGTGGACACTCCTCGTTATCCGCTCGGCCCCACCGTCCTGCCCGGCTCCTATACCGCGCGCCTCACCGCAAACGGCAAGAGTTATGCCGCCGCTTTCACGGTAAAGATGGACCCCCGAGTGACGATCTCGGCAGCCGGCCTCGAGAAGAAATTCCAGCTTGAAATGCGCCTGGCATCGCTCTTAAGCCAGACTTCCAAGGCTGTCATGCAAGCCGGATCGATTCGCGATCCCTTGCAAAAACTGACCGAGCAAGCCACTGGCCCAACCCGCGATTCCGTTCAAGCGTTCCAGGCCAAACTCGCCGCAGTTCTCGGAGGGCCATCCGGTTCGGCCGCACCCCCGGCTGACGAAATCACCCTGCCCCGAGTGAACGGTCAACTCGCCATTTTGTATGGCCAGGTCTGGCAGGCTGATGCCGAACCCACCGTTCCGCAATCTCAAGCCCTCGCCGCCACCGAACACGATGCGCTCGACGTAATGAAGCGTTGGGATACGCTCAAAACTTCAGAACTTCCCGCTCTCAATCGCGTACTCCGCAGCGCGAACCTTCCGGAAGTTCAAATCGAATCGGACCCGCACCACGAGGAGGACAGCACGGATGAAGAATAGGCGGCGCAACTTCTTCCCGTCGCAATCAGAGAGTTTGATCTGTGGACGAGAATTGGCATTTTGTGCTTCCGCCGGTCAAAGTATGCAAGACTTTGCAAACTCTCCGCGTCTTCTGCATCTCCCGCAAAATTAATTGTCAAATCTGCGTATCAAAGGGATCGGAATTCCCCCTGCCGAGTTATAATCCGGCGGCCTTGAGATTCCACGCCGAAGCTCAAGGCCCGGCACATTCCGCCTCCGGCGTTGCACTGTGTAAACACCACATCGGAGCCAGACCATAAATCAGGTTCGATAGACCAAAACACGAGAGGAAACTAATGAAGGCTTTCCGTACGCTCGCAATCGTTCTGTTGACTCTACTGGCGTGGTCGGGCATCGCCAGCTCCCAGGGACCATTTACACCAGGCACGTGGACGCCTGTAGCCGCCACTCTTCCTTCAGCCGTCGCTCACATGTTGCTGCTCACCGATGGCTCCGTCCTGGTGAACAGTCTCTTCTTCGAACCTCACGCCGACGTATGGTACCGCCTGATTCCAGACCGCACCGGCAGCTACGTCAACGGAACCTGGGTCTACGCGGGCACCTTGCCCAGCGGATACAACCCCGTCTACTTTGCTTCAGCGGTTCTAGCCAGCGGCCAGGTCGTCATGTTCGGCGGTGAATACAACAACGGCAACAGTGCCGAGACCACCCTGGGTGCGATCTATAACCCGCACACCAACCTGTGGAGTTCGCTGAAGGCTCCCTCGAACTGGAGCTCAGTTGGCGATGCCTCAAGCGTCGTGCTGCCCAACGGCACATTCATGCTCGCCAATTGTTGCTCCGCCCAGGAGGCCCTGCTGACCAGCCTCAACCCGGTAACCTGGACCACTACCGGCACCGGCAAGTTCGACGAGAATTCCGAGGAAGGCTGGACCTTGCTGCCCAGCGGTAACGTCCTCACCGTGGATGCTTATGTCGGCTCTTACAACAAAACTGGCACCAACTCTGAAATCTATACCACCGGCCGCGGGACCTGGGCCAGCGCGGGAAGCACCCTCGTACAACTCTGGGACTCTGCCAATGGATGCGGCGGACAAAATGCGGCTTCGTATGAAGTAGGACCGGCAGTCCTGCGGCCTGACGGAACCGTCTTCGCCACCGGAGCGAATAGTTGCGCCGCCGGACACACCGCAATCTACGATTCCTCTACCGGCGCCTGGACCCCCGGACCGGACTTCCCGTCCGGCAACGATATCGCAGACGGTCCCGCCGCTTTGCTGCCCGATGGCAACGTGCTTCTTGACACCAGCCCGGGAATCTACGCTTCCCCTACCACCTTCTACGAGTGGGATGGCACCAACCTGAACCTTACTTCGGGCCCTCCCAATGCCGCAAATGATAGCTCCTACATCGGAAACATGGTCTGCCTGCCGACTGGTCAGATTATGTTCACTGATTTCTCATCGGACGTTGAGGTCTACACTCCCAGCGGCACCTACAACCCCGCATGGCAACCTACCATCACTCACGTTGCCCGCACCCTCACTCATGGCGCCAACAACAACCTGATCGGGGGCACTCAGTTGAACGGCTTGTCCCAGTGCGCCGCCTACGGCGATGACAACCAGAGTGCCACGAACTGGCCCCTGGTGCGAATCACCAACACCGCAACCGGAAACGTGGTCTATGCCCGCACTCATAGCTTCAGCACCATGGGCGTGGCTACGGGATCTGCCATCGTCAAGGCCGAGTTCGACATTCCGCCAACCATCGGAACCGGCTCGAGCACGCTTGAAGTCGTCGCCAACGGCATTCCGTCTGTCGCCGTCGCCGTTACCATTAACTAGTCCAATCGCTACAACTCTGAAAGGCGCCGGGATTCGCAATCGAATCCCGGCGCTCTTTTTCTGCTTCCCCAGAAAGAGCCTCGGGTACGGCAGCATTGAGCCCGCGCTCGATCTTCTGGCGCGCAACCTTACCTCTACAGAGCTTCCACCGCGCTCTGCAACTCCCGCGCGATCTCTCCGGGATCGCTGCCCGCCGCAAACTTCATCGGCCGCCCCATTCGTACACAAATCTTCCACGGCCGGGCAAACTTCTTGCCTGCTTGCTTTACTTCAAACAATCCCACAATTCGCATGGGCAACACAGGAATTCCCAGGTTATTTGCCAGCAGCCCAATCCCAGCGCGAAACGGATTTATCTTTCCATCCACCGTATGCCGTCCTTCAGGAAACACCAGCACGCTGTATCCGCGATCCACTGCCTCCCCCGCGTAAGCAAAACTCTGCCGGAACCCAGCCTCCCGCGGCAGCGGAAACAGATTCAGCAGAGAAACCCCCAGCACCCACTGCGTGCGATCATAGACTCTGCGGAGAAGGCCTCTCCCGCAAGCAGGCGTGCGCAGCGCTTCCAATGCTTCTCCCCCAGCCGCCGTTGCCAGCCGATTCCGCAGCCGTGCCGGCAAGGCCGTCTGGACGAAACCCACATCCACGTCGTCCACATGATTGCAGACCACCAGCAGCGGCCCGCTCCAGCCTCGCAAATTCTCCCGTCCTTCGATCCGCGGCCAGCCCAGCAAAATCATGGCCGGCCTCATCAACAAATAATGCGCCAGCCATCGCACCCACGTCACCGGCCACCGCAGCGCCCATCGCGGATAGTGATACTCCGCGCGCGACCGCGTCTCACCGCTCAGCATCCTCTCCACATCCCCCACCGTCCGCGCCGCGCTGAAACGAGTCTCGCTAAGATCCACCTGATATCGGTCCTCCAGCGCGCTGATCAACTCAACCCGGTCCAGCGAACTCAGCCCCAAGTCAGAAGAAAGTTCTGCATCCAGCGCCGCCTCGCCCTTCACCCCCGCAACGCTTCGCCCCGTGATGCGCCCGATCAACTCCATCACCGGACTTTCCCCCGCGCTCGCAACCCGCCTCTGCCCTGACCCTGAAATTTCGCTCGCCGCAAACTCGGCAATCAGATTCCGTCGCGGCTTCTGTGTGCTGGTCCGCGGAAAGTCTTCCTGCGGCCACCGCACCCACATCCGCATCCGCTGGAACTCCGCCAGTGACTGGTTCGCGCGCTCCACCACCCCCGCCACCTGGGCATCGTCCCGCACATCGTCTCGCACAATCACCACCGCGCACGGCTCTGCATTCCCCCCACGCTCAATCCCCACCACCACACAATCTTTCACTTCCGGCTGCCGCCGCAACGCCGCTTCCAAATCTTCCGGATAAATATTCAACCCGCCCGGAGTCACAATCACTTCTTTCTTGCGCCCCTTGAAATAAAGATTCCCCGCGTCATCCAGCGCGCCCACATCCCCCGTGCGATACCAACCGTCTTCTTCAACACCTCCCGTCGCGTGACCCGCGCCCCAATACCCAGCCGCCACGCCGCCTCCCCGGATCAAGATTTCGCCATCGTCCGCCAGCTTCACCTCGCGCCCCGGCAACACTTTCCCGATCGACCCCTTACTCAGCTTGAAAGGATGATTCACGCTGATCAGCGACGTGGTCTCCGTCAGCCCATACCCTTGGATCGCGGCATACCCCAGCCGTCCCCAAAACTCCTCAGTCTCAGCATCCAGCGCCGCCCCTCCACAAATAAATGCCCAGAACTTCCACCCAAATTGCCGGTGAATCACCCGAAACATCCACCACCGCCGCAGAAAGTGTTTCCCCTCTGAACCACGAAATCGTTGCCGAAAATCCTCGACCTTCCCTCCATCCTCCAGATCGCGCTCAATCTTCTGCTTCAAAGACTGCAACACTCGCGGCACGCTAACCAACACCGAAACTCGCTCCCGTCGAATCGTCCGCACAATCTCCGAAGGCTTCAGCTCCTCCTGAAAAATCACGGTCCCACCCAGCACCGGAGGCAGAAACATCCCCAGAAACTGCCCAAACACATGGCTAAGCGGCAGCAAATTCAAAAACCGCACCGGATGCACCACGCGCTCATACTTCAAATACCCCCGCATCTCCATCTCCAGCGGCGCAAGGTTAGCCAAAACATTCCCATGCGTAATAACGACCCCCCGAGGCTCAGTAGTAGTCCCCGAAGTAAAAACAATCTGCAGGATGTCCTCGAGCCCGACGGCCGCACCGACATCCGACGGCGGGGTGCCCCGTCCTTCTCCCCGCGCTCTTTGCGGGGAGAGGGCGGGGACTCTGACGTCCTCAAGGGCCATAACAGGAACTGCGCCAGTAATCTCCCCCGCATGCTTCCTCGAACAAACCCAAAGCCGAGCCGCAACCTGCCCCGAAACCCGCCCAGCAAACTCCGCCGCCGCCCCATCATCCATCGGAACTACCACGACGCCCCTCAAAGCGCATCCAAAAAACGCCGCAACCCACTCCGCACAATTCTCGCCCCAAAGCATCACCCGCTCGCCCTTGCCAATCCCCCGCGTCTCTAAATCTCCGGCGAACCGAACTGCCATCGCCAGAACATCTCCATAAGTAAACCACTCCATCCGATACCCACACCGCTGCCCATAAGCGCGCTCATCGCGCCGCGTCCGAAAGTTCGCCAGAAAAAACTCTGATAACGATTCAGCCATCAGATATTCACTCGGAAAAGCTCTCCAGGATTGTCATCCTGAGGCCCGCGCCTTTTGCGGGCCGAAGGACCTATGCAACTTGCCTACGCCACCATCGGCCCTGACCCTTTTGTCAGAGCCCCTGCTCAACTGTGATCGTAACTCTTCGCTGTGGCAATACACACGTCGCGCGCAGCTATACTTTGTGGCTTGGAGGGACCATGCGCCGGAACAGATGGTTGGCGGGAATCTTCGCCGACTATGTTGTCGCCTCGGCTGCGCAAGTTGCAGAACCGCCTCAGAAGCTCCCGGTAGTGAAGTCGGGCGATATGCCGTTCTATCCCACTCCGTTGCGCGTCTTCTTGACAGGTTGCGAAGTCGATGGCTCGACTGTTTCTTGCGAGAGGCTGACTATTCGGCTGTACTCTGGCAGCCTTGTCGTGACCCCAACTCGATTCAGAGAAGCTAAGCGAGAGGGTTTCGTGGTTCCTCAAGAGTTTCGCACAATGAAGAACTTCAGCGTGCGTGTTGAGACGGTAAGCGGAAGCTTTACGGTGGCAAACGAGAACACCGGATTCTTGAAGGGTAAATGGCACGTTGGCATCGACCATGCGCCTTTTAAGGAAGAAACGCCCATCTACGACGCTCCTGCAACTCTGCATTGCGCTGGGTTCATCGTTTACGAATGGGGTGAACCGGGAGTCACCGTCTCCGCCCCTTGCAAGTGAGGTTACCGATCTACTCCCTGCCCACCCCCAACGCATCCGCCACCCGATTAATATAGTTAAACCAGGAAGCAATCAAAGTAATCTGCAAAATCCCGCGATCATCAAACCCTGCCGCCCGCAACCCCTCAATGTCATCCTTCCAACACTTGGTAGCATCCTTAGTCAGCTTCACCACATAGTCCACCATCACCCGTTCCTGCGCCGTGATCGGAGCAGTCGTGTAATCCTTCTCCAGCGCCTCCACCAACTGCGGATCCAGCGTCACCCTACGCAGAAACTCTGCGTGCGACTCGATTCAATACTTGCACCGGTTGGTCACCGAGACCATGGTGGTAATCATTTCATGCTGCCGCCGGCTCAGAGGGAGTTCCGGCGACATCATCGCCCCAAACGCCGCAAACGAGTGATAAAGCGCCTCCGGAATCAGCGTGTGCGACCCCACAATGGTTGACCCGCCCGACTCATCCGGATGCACCGGCTCAAAATACTCCTTGGGATACAGCCCCTTCTGCCCCTCCACCGCTCGCCGCAGCTTCTCATCCGCCTCGGCCATCGGTATGGTCTTAATCCAGGTCATAATCGCAATTCCTCTCTTCTTCTGAAAGACTATTGGAAGGCTTGCTTTCAGCCATGTTTTGAAAGGGCGCGGCTCCAGCCGCGCCGCACTCCGCGCTTGCCGTTCTGGCCGGCAAAGCGAGGGTGGAGCAGGCCTTCCAGGCCTGCGTCAACATGCACCCAGAATTCGCGGGCTTTAGCCCCTGAGGTACCTAACCGGCGCCCCCCGCATCAAAAACACTACACCCCGCTCATCCTCACCACAGTAGCGCATTTGTATTAGCTCTCATCCTCTTTAATAGAAGCGAACCCTGACCTGCCGCCGGGCATACACCCCTGATTCCCAAGGTAACCCAGTCGTACACTCCCTTTCGGTAACCCTTGGTAACCATGCACTTCCCCCCCTCCAGCCGTACAATTGCCCTTGTCCGACCGGCCATCTTCAAAAAAGGAATTTGGCCACGTGACCCTCCCGGGGCAACTCTCCCCAGGAGCCGTCATCAGTTTCTCGGTTCATACCAGGGGCTGGAGTTCGTACTCTTATGGCGTTCGGTTTCGGGTTCAACAAACAGAAGGTTCTCAGCGCTGCGGAGAAGTATGTCCAGCAGGGCAAGATGCAGAACGCCATCGCTGAGTACGAAAAAGTCCTCAAGGCTGACCCCAAAGACCTCACGGTCACCAATACGGTCGGCGACCTCTACTCCCGCCTCGGCGAAGTCGACAAAGCCACCGAATCCTTCAAGATTGTCGGCGATGCCTATGCCACTCAGGGCTTCACGGTCAAAGCCATCGCCATGTATAAAAAGATCAGCAAGCTCAAGCCTTCGCTCGAGAGCGTGCTGAAACTGGCCGAGCTCTACACCCAGCAGGGACTCTTCAATGATGCCCGCGCCCAATACCTCCAGGTCGCCGAAGAATTCCTGAAGTCCGGCGAACTCGAAAACGCCGTTCGCATCTTCCAGAAGATTCTGGAAATGGATCCGGAAAACACCACCATGCGCGTCCGCCTGGCGGAAGTCTACGTCCGCCTCGGCAAGAAAAATGACGCCTGGCAGATTTTCTCCGCCGCCGCCGAGACTTTGCGGGCCAAGGGCTCGCTGCCCGCCGCCGAAGAAGTTCTGCAGCGCATGCTCACCCTCGATCCCGGTAACGGCTATGCGCTGCTCATGCAAGGCCGCAATCAGCTCGAGGCCGGCGACGCCGAAGCAGCCGTCGAATCCTTGCAGAAGGTCTCCGACCTCGATTCCAATCCCGAGGGCCTCCGCGACCTGCTCAAGGCTTACCTCAAGACCGGCCGCCTTTCCGATGCCGGCACCCTTGCCAGCAAGCTCCTCACCGTCCACAACGACCTCGCCGCCATCTCCACTTTCGCCGATGCCCTCATGCAAGCCGGCCAGTACGAGAGCGCGCTCCAGGTTTATGACCAGCATGCCGAGCGCCTGCTGGCAGAAGATTCCGACAAGGTCTTAAAAAATCTCCACTCCATCATCGGGCATGTGCGGGACAACCCCGCTTCGCTCGAGAAGCTTCTCGATCTTTTCCACAAAGCTGGAGAAACCACTCACATCAGCGAAGTCACCGAGTTGCTGGCTCACGCCTCGGTCCAGTCCGGCGACCTGCCCCGCGCCCGCGATCTCTATCAAAAGCTCGCTACCGTCGAACCTGGCAATCCCCTGCACATGAGCAATTACCAGCAGGTGGCCAGCCAACTCGGCGGCGACTCCGGCGCCACCCTCATTTCTCCCGAAGAAGCGGCCGTCATGGTCGACGAATTGGAGGCCACTGCTCCCTCCATCCACCAGCACTATTCCGATCCAGTCGCCCTCGCGGTTCGCTCCGCGCTTACTGATGCCGAACTCTTCATCTCTTACAACATGCCCGCCAAGGCTCTGGGGCCGCTGATGGCTGCCCTGCCTCAGGCGCCTACCGATCTGCGCCTGAACCAGCGGCTCGCCTCTCTGCATACCCGCGCGTCGCGTTTTGCCGAAGCCGGGGTTTGCTGCCGTACCCTGCAAACCGTTTACTCTGATGCCGGATATCCCGAAGAGGCTACCCGCTACGGCGAACTCGCCGATCGCTATCAGGATCGCTCCGCCGCTCCCGCTCTCACCGATTCCTTCGTCGAGGATGCCTCATCCCCGGCAGCATCAGCGCAAGAAGAGCTCTCAGTCGTGGCCGCTGTCGCAGCTCCACCCCAGCCCGCTGAAGATCACGAATTTGCCATCGTCGCCGATCAGGACGCCGCTCAAGACCTCCACCAAGCCGACAGCCAAAGCGAACCGGCGCCGCCAGTCGCCGAATCTCACTCTGCTTCCGCCGAGATCGATCTCTCCTCCGAGTGGGACGACGACTCCATCACTATCGAAGCCGACACGCCCTCTGCCGAAGCCGCCGAAATCGAGATCAGCGATGCCGCTGGCGACCATGACCTGCCCGCTGCCAGCTCCGACGGAAAAAATCTCGACGCAGCCAAGACCTCCGAAACTGTCGAAGAGATCCGCTTCTACCTCGAGCATGGCATGCCCGAGCAGGCCTCCACAGCCTTCGAAAAGCTTCAAACGCTTACCACCGACGAAGCTATCTTGTCGGCCATTGAAACTGAAATCCAGGCCGCTGCGCAGCACACCGCCGAAGCGGATGATGCGCCCACCTCCGAAAGCACCTCTGAATTCACCATCGACGAGCCTTCTGCTGAATTCACCGTCGACGAAATTCCAGCTCCTGTCGAGGAAGCTCCGGCGGTCGAAGAAGCTTCTCCCGAACCGCCAGCCCCCGTGGCTAAAACACAAAAGCCGCCCGCGCCGCACGCTAAACCTGCCGCGGCTAAGCCTCCCGCGGCCGAGCCCGCCCCGAGTGTCCTTCACGAGTTCGTTTCCGATCTTGAATCCTCCCTGGGCGAGAATTTCATTCCCGGCGCAGTCTCGCACGAACCCGCGCCTGTGGTTGAGCATGCTTCGGCGCAAGCACCCAAACCCGAGCACAAGCTCCAGCCTGTCGACGACCAGCCGCAACTTGAGCCCATCGGCAACTCCGCCCCCACTACCTTCGGCGTGCCCCAAACCGAGCCCATGGGCGAGTTCGTGGCCGATCTCGAAGCTTCCCTGGGTGATGATTTCCTCAAGGGCGCGCCCGTTCCCGAAGCCGAGCCCGCGCCACCCGCTCAGCCCGTATCCAAAATTCAGACCCCGGTCGCCGCAGCGCCCCCACAGCCTAAGCCCGCGCACGCTCCGTCGATCAGCGCTCCCGTCGCCGCCAGCGCAGCCGCGGCCTCGGCGTCCTCGGCGTCCTCCGGCACTCCTTCGCTTTCTTCAACGGCTCCGGCCCCGCAAGCGCCCACGCCCAAGCCGCCAATCTCTCCCATCGTTCCCGGCGCGGCGCGCCCCGCCGCCGCCAAGTCTTCTCCCTTCGGCGAGGACGCTGGCGTCGATCTCGCGGAAATGTTTGGCGAGCTCAAGCACGATCTCGAAGTCGGCGCTGCTTCCGCCGACGAAGACCCTGAAACCCACTACAATCTCGGCATCGCCTTCCGCGAAATGGGCCTGCTCGATGAAGCCATCGGCGAGTTGCAGAAAACCTGCCAGGCCGTTGATCGCGGACATCCCTTCCCGCAAGTCATGCAGACCTATACCTGGCTCGCCCAATGCTTCCTCGATAAAGGCATGCCCGAGGCCGCTATTCGCTGGTATGACAAGGCTCTTCATGCCCCCGGCATCGACGAAGAAACCCGCACCGCTCTCCACTACGAACTCGGCGCCGCCTATGAGACCGCCGGCGATAGACCCTCCGCCCTCAAGCACTTCATGGAGGTTTACGGCCGCAACATCGATTATCGCGACGTCGCCGAGCGCATCAAGCCCCTGAAGTCGTAGAATAGTCCGATGGTTTTTACCCCTTACTTTTTCAATACTTGTCATCCCGACCCTGAGCGAAGCGATGGGGAGGGATCCTGGTTCTTGCCTGCACCACCCAAGTCGCCATCGCGGGCAAGCACTCGCATCTCAAGCCCGCTGCAGCGGAGCGCCCAGTGACCGCCGATCCCAACCTGCCCTTCGACAAGGCCGCCGCCGCTCCTCCCCAGCCTGCGCCACAGACGGGAACCAGCACCACGCTCCTCGATCCTCTACCGCCTCCCGCCTCCGCGCCCCAGCCCCACGGTGCTGTGCAACTTTGGCTGCACCGCACTTCCGTCTTTCTTTTCGTGCTGATCAGCGCCGTCGCCGGCGTCCTCCTCGTAATCCTCCCCTGGACCCCTGAGTGGACTGACAATTATCTTCTGCTCTCGTTTCCCTGGCTTCGTACCTTTATCTCCACCGGATTCTTTCGTGGCCTGTGCAGCGGCTTGGGATTGCTCGACATCTGGATCGGCTTCTGGGAAGCCCTCCACTACCACGAACACCAGTAGCCAACAGTACTGCGGGCAGCCCGCGCGGCCGCCTGGGTTTCATAACACAGGGTTGGTTAACACCGATTTTCAGAATGCCGTATTTCACAACGTGAGTCTCTAACATGGTCGATAAGCTCAACCCCGCTCCTCTTGCCTACCGGAACGAACCTTTCCTCAACAGTCCCGACGGACGCATTCTCCGCATCCTGTCCGAATATCAGGAACCCCTGTCGCGCTTTCGCCGCGAGCAGATCCAGGACACGGTCGTCTTTTTCGGCTCGGCCCGCTTCCAGGGAGCCGATGCCGCCCGGAAGAATCTCGCCATCGTGGAAAAAAACATTACGAAAGCGCCCGCCGCGCAGCTGCAGAGCGATCTGAAGCGCGCCCGCGCCGCCGTCGACATGGCCCGCTACTATGAAGACGCCCGCCACCTGGCCCACCTGCTCACCGAGTGGTCCATTCAGATTCCCGCCCGCCGCCGCCGCTTCGTCGTCACCACCGGCGGTGGTCCCGGCATCATGGAAGCCGCCAACCTCGGCGCTCACGAAGCTGGAGGCAAGACCATCGGCCTCAACATCCGTCTGCCTTTCGAACAGTATCCCAACACCTACATCACTCCCTCGCTCAACTTCGAGTTCCACTATTTCTTCATGCGTAAATTCTGGTTCGCCTACCTCGCCAAAGCGCTGGTGATTTTTCCCGGCGGCTTCGGCACCATCGACGAACTCTTCGAAATCCTCACCCTCGCGCAAACCGATAAACTGGCCAAGAAAATTCTCGTAGTAATCTACGGCAGCGAATACTGGCACCGCATCATGAACTTCCAGGCCTTCGTAGACGCTGGCACCGTCTCCCCCGAAGACCTGAACCTGTTCAAGTTCGTCGACACCCCCGAAGACGCCTTCACCTTCCTCCGCGACGGCCTCACCGAACACCACCTCGGCGGCCAACCCAAAAAAGAAAAAGAACAAGAAGTCCTACCCGAAATAGCCAAAACCAGACCCTAACCACCGGGGGATTTTGGATGTAAGGACGGGCTTGTGTGGAGAAGGGCATGCGCGGAGAAGACCATGTGTCGAGAAGGCATGTGTGGAGAAGGCAAGTGTTGAGACGGCTCGTGTGGGGACGGGCGCCTCGCCCGTCCAGGCCGGGGCGAAGCCCAGCCGCATCCAGCCAGCGCTTTAGCGCCACCCTACGATTTTGTCCGGCCGCCGACCAGCCGGGCTTTAGCCCACGGCACCTGAAGCGCCCCACCGCCTCAACCGCATCTGCCCTCTTGCCTTAAACTAATAGCCAAAAACCAATGCCCGAGAGCCCGCTCCTCTACTACATCACCGACCGCAAAGCCTTCCCCGGCGACGAACCCACCCGCCGCCGCCGTCTCCTCGAAAAAATCGCCGAAGCCGCCACCCAGGGCGTCAACTACATCCAGCTCCGCGAAAAAGATCTCCCCACCAGCAACCTCGAGTCGCTAGCCCGCGAAGCGATGCAAGCCATCCGCCAGGCAACCAGCATGATCCGCCACGAAAGAAAACGGTCCACCGACCACTGCCCGACCACTGCCCTACTAATCAACTCCCGCACCGACGTTGCCCTGGCCGCATCCGCCGCCGGCGTTCACCTCCCCGCCAACGACCTCTCTCCGGCAGAAGTCCGAGCAGTGTGGAAGAGCCAGTGTGGCGCGGTCGCCCTCGCCCGCGAAAACTCACCACCAGATCCCCTGATAGCAGTCTCCTGTCACTCTCCACAAGAAGTAATCCAGGCAGCGGAAAATCAAGCCACCTTAGCCGTCTTCGCCCCGGTCTTCCAAAAAAAAGACGCACCCGAAACCGCCGGCCAAGGCCTCGAAGCCCTAACCCAAGCCTGCCGCGCAGAAATCCCCGTACTAGCGTTAGGAGGAGTAACTCTGCAAAATGCCGCCTCCTGCCTGCAAGCCGGCGCCGCCGGCATAGCCGCCATCCGCCTCTTCCAGGAAAACGACATAGCCGCAGTCATTCGCAAACTGCGCCGCTAGTTCGCGCCGTACTCAACCCAGCCGCCTTCGCTGAAGCGCACGAATCGGGAAGGCACAACTTCAGTCGTGGATCGGGAAGGGCACGACTTCAGTCGTGCCATAAGGCTGCCGATCGGCTACGGCTTTAGCCGCTGAGGTCGGCTCTCGCCGCAACTGCCGCCTCTTCCCGCGCCCATCACAACACAAAAGGCCACGCCGCAGAAGCAGCGTGGCCCATCGCCCACGCAACCCTACTGCGCCGGCGTCGCCGGAGCAGTTGCCGAAGTCACAGCCTCTGGCGCGCTGGCTGTCACTTCCGCCGCAGGACTAATCTTCACCGTAGCCAGGATCTTCTCCAGCCGCTGGAAGACTTCCTTGCGATCCACGTGCTTACCACCCTCGTCGGTCTCAATTCCAGTAGCAACCTTGAGCGCAAACTCATAGCAAGACCCGTTCTCGAAGACGTGATAGTACTTCGCCGCCTCCTCGCGAGCCCCGTTGCTGGCAAGGGTTTCGCTGGACTGCAGTTCCATGTCGCCGATCATCAGCTTCGACGGCTGAACGGCACCCTGAGCTGCGGGATCGGCCGGCGCCGCAGGCTTGCTCTCCGAAAATTCGCCGCACTGCTCCGCCGTGAGCCCTTTGTTCACGCTGACGTTGAAGAAGGCCGAAGCCAAATCCGACTTAGGATAAACGGACTCGGGAACCGAAACCGCCGCCACCGCAACTCCGCCCGGCTGCACGAAGTCCATCGGCACAGCGTCGGACGTAACAAGCTCGTCCGCCGCATCCCCTGTCTTCAGCGCGTACTTCCGCGGATACTGGAACGAAACACCGGAAGTCTTATCCACATACGCCAAAGTCGCAGGCGCCTTCCGCACAACTTTCTTATGCACCGGCTTGGCGGCCGCCTCCAGTGCGGGCGTTGCCGGAGTGCTGATCGTCGGCGGCGTCGCCTGAGTCATCGCAGGCTCGTTATTTGAGCTTATGGGTTTGGGTTTGTCGCTGGAACACCCCACGGCGATCGAACATACGATCAAGACCGCGGCGAACACCAGCGTGCTGGTGGTTTTGTCAAAGTTGGTTTTGCCCCAGGTAACGGAATCGAGCGTTGCTGGGGTACCGCAAAATGTCGTGCTGCGAAACGCCGTGTTGCGAACTGCGTTGCTACGAAACAGATTGATACGGTTCATGGTGTCACCTCCTGCTGCTAAGCAGCGCAAGTGACAATGCACGGCGCGGGCCAGCGATTGACGCATTGATTTTGCAGGAGTTAGTACTCTGCGGGATGCCGCCCATCGTGGCGCGCCGAACACGATGTGGGGCGCGGGACACGGTGGGCGCACCAGCTAGCCCCGGAGGGGCGAAAGAGAAAAGAGAAGAAAAGAGAAAAGAGAAGAAAAGAGAAAAGAGAAAGGCGACACAGCCTCTACGCGGCGGCCACGCGCCGAATCAGATCTTCCTGCTCAGCCTTGCTCTCGGCCCCAATCGTAAAAGCATCCAGCACGCCCAGCGACAGCGCATACCGCAACGCTTCCGACTGCCGCCCGCGCAGATCGCCTTGCCCCAGAATCTTCATCCCAACCACAGCTTTCCCCGCAGCTTTCATTTCGCGCAGAACCCCGACCACGGTCTCCGGATCGGCATCCATATGCGATCCAATCGGATTAATCCGGGCCAGATCAATCTCCACCCACTCCGACTTCGCAGCCGCCCGCAGCGCCTCAAGGCTGTGGCAGGAACATCCATGAGCGCGGATGATCCCCTTTTGCTTCGCCTCCGAGAGCACATCCATCACTCCCTTGAAGCGCTCCGTCCAATCACCTTCGGTGACGCAATGGATCAGGCAAACATCAATGTGGTCGATGCCCAGCTCGCGACGGAACCGGTCAAGATCCGCGCGGGCGCTGGCCGCATCGCGCGCCCAGGTCTTCGTCAGCACCGTAACTTTGTCCCGCGGCACCTGCTTCAGCGCTTCGGCGACATGAGGATGGCTTCCATAAGAATCAGCCGCATCGAAGAATCGCAGCCCATGATCATAGCCATTAAGCAGTAACTCCGAGAGTCCTTTCACTCCCAGAGCCGTCTGGTTCGAGTGATGTCCAGAGCCCACAGTCCCGGTCCCCATGGCCAGCCGGCTGGTCTTGATCCCAGTGCTGCCCAAAGTTACGGTGTCCGAAGCGGAGAACTTCGACAACAATGGCTGGGCTGCGAGAGCAGCCAGCAGATCTTTCCGTGAAAGCCACGCGGCTCCAAGACCGCCGGCCGAGCGAATAAGAAATTCGCGGCGATGCATAAAGTCCCCCGCGAGATGCGATTACGACATGATACTCCGCGCGCGGCTAGGGCCACCAGGACTGAGATTCAGAAAGCAAGGAAGACAGGAGGAAAGAAAGAAAGCAAGAACAATTTGTGGATTTTCTCCTGTCTCTGTGCCTCCGTGGTGAAAGCCTTTTCGTCACAACCGTCACTCGAACTGCTTCCGAAGCGCCGCAAGCTGCTCCCGCATTTCCGCAACTTCTCGTCTCAGCTCCGCCACCTCATTTTCGAGCCGCATATCGCGGTCATCGCCGATACGACTCTCCGGGACCGCGACCCGCGCCGGCGCCGTGTCCGCAGCCGGCGCACCCCCAGAGAACAAATGCATGTAGCGCGACTCTTTCGTGCCCGGCTGGCGCGGCAGCACCGCTACTAACGGAGGCTCGCGCTGGCTCAGCCGGTCGAGCGTCGCATGCACGTCTTCCAGGGCCTCGAATCGATACATCCGCTCGGCTCGCCCGCGAAGCTCGCCCGGAGTCTGCGCCCCCCGCAGCAGCAACACACACAAGATCGCAGTCTCCCGCCGGTCGAAGTTGAACACTTCCTGCAGCCGGTGCTCGTATTTCGTCACCCGGCTGTCGGCCCCGCTGGCCGGCCCCGCCAGCCGCTGCCCCTGCAGCGAGTCCAGTGCCGCCCGCACCGCATCCTCCTCAAGCGCCATCACCGGATCGCGGTTGTTCTTCTGATTACACGCATTCACCAGAGCGTTCAGTGACATGGGATAGTAATCGGGAGTAGTGATGTCCTTCTCAATCAGCGCTCCCAGCACCCGCACTTCCACATCACTGAGCAACTCCACGCGCACCACCATCCCGCCCTAGAACAACGCCGTAGGACGCCGCTTCCAGGGCCTGCCTTTCTCCTTCGACACATTCTCCATGTCATTCACATAAGCCCCGGTCTGCGTTAGCACATGGTGCAGATCGTTGCCCACGCTGATAAAGCTGAATCCCTTATCCAGGAATTCCCCAACCCGCGCCGTCCCAAACAAAAACAGCCCCAGGATCACCCCATTCTTCCGCGCATGCTCCACCAGTTTCTTCGTAGCCGCGTCGAGTTCCGGCGAAGTGTACATCAGCGGAAATTCATACTTGTTGTACAGGCCCATCGACATGCACAAATCGTTCTGCCCCAGAAACAGAATGTCGACCCCCGGCACCGCCGCAATCTCCGCTATGTTCTCGATGCAGGAAGCAGTTTCCACCTGCAGCGCAACGATGCCATCCTTGTTGAAATTGCCCGCGTAGCCCAGCAGTCCCGCCTTGTTCATGCTGCGCTGCGGAAAATAAACCGACCGCGTCCCCACCGTGGGATACTTCGTGCAACTGATCGCCTGGCGCGCTTCGTCAGCCGTATTGATGTAGGGAATAAGAACGCCGTCGGCCCCCAGATCGAGCGCCTGTTGAATCCCCGGACGGTCGTTATATGCGCCCACTCGCACCAGCGACTTTGCTCCCCCATTCGCAATGCCGCTCAGCATCGCCGAAAGTTTTTCGTTGTGCATCGGCCCGTGCTGCGTATCCACCAGCAGCCAGTCATAGCCGCTGTGGGCCAGTTGCTCCACCACGGTGGGGCTGTGGGAGTTGATGAACAACCCCATCTTCGGAATCCCCTCGTGCAGTTGCTTCTTCAATTCGGAACCGCTCAGCGCCGGTTCGGGCATACGGTGTTCCTCCTGTGTGCAAGTCGAATTGTGTAGTCTACCGCAGCCCGCCGCAAACCCGCCGGCCCATGCCGAATTATTTCCCCAGCCATGACCGGGGGACACGAGCCACATGAACCATCCCCACCCGAGATCTTGCTCCCAGCCAATCGCTCAAGACTCAAGACGAACGAGACATCTTATTGCTATAGTTCCCCTGCGGGATGTAAGTCGCGTAATCCAGGCATCCCGCCCAAAGATAAAGATGAAGACAGAAAAGAGAGAAGAGCGAAAGGAGCGAAAATGCGGCTGCTAATCAACTGGGTTCTGAGTGCATTGGCCGTGTGGATCGTAGCCCGCCTGGTTCCCGGCATTTCCGTTAGCGGCCCCGTGGCCGCCCTGATCGCCGCGCTCGTAATCGGCTTCATCAACGCGACCATCGGAGCCCTCCTCAAGATTCTCACCTTCCCTCTCACCCTGCTGACCTTGGGACTCTTCTGGTTCGTGATCAACGCGCTCATGCTCGAACTCGCATCCGCCCTGCTGGCCCCCGGATTTCAAGTCCGCACTTTCACGGCGGCGTTCCTCGGCGCAATCGTTCTCAGCCTCGTCAACATGCTGCTGAAGTGGCTCGTCCGTCCCTCGCCAAGCCGTGAGTAGCCAAACGGGAAGGCCCTTTCAAGGTACACTGCCAAGAGCAAATGAGCCGGAGCGCTCCACAATGAAAGTCGACAAGTTCAGCCGAACCCAGTGGCGCGTGCTGTCGATCCTGATGCTCGTCAATTTCGTGAATTACGTCGACCGCCAGATTGTCTTCTCTCTGTTTCCGGAAATCCGGCACGAATTCTCCCTCACCTATTCTCAGCTTAGCTACCTGGCGACCGCTTTTACCCTGGTGCTCTCCGTGGCCAGCCTCCCGCTCGGCATGCTCGCCGACCGCGTCTCCCGCAGAGCCGTAATCAGCGCCGGCGTCCTCTTCTGGAGCGCTGCCACTTTATTCAGCGGCCTGGCTGGTTCCTTCCGCACTCTCTTGACCGCCCGGGCCTTGGTCGGCGTCGGCGAGGCAGCCTACACTCCGGCCGGCGCCGCCGTCATCAGCGCTTCCTTCCCCAGGGAAATCCGCGCTCGCGTCCAAGGCTCCTTCGATGCCGGAATGTTCGCCGGGGGCGCCGTTGGAATCGGTCTCGGCGGCATCATGGCTGCGTCCTTCGGCTGGCGTTCTGCCTTCTTCCTCGTCGGTATCCCCGGAGTCCTTCTCGGACTCACTGCCCTCCGCCTCCCCAAAACCGTCGGCACTGTCACCCAGGAGCACATGCCGATTCGTGAACTGTTGCAGGTCCCAGCCTTTCTGGCGCTGCTGGCCAGCGGCTGGTTTAGCAGCTTTGCCGGCTACGCCTATGTGACCTGGGGCCCGGAACTCGTCCAGGACTACAAGGGCTTTAGCCCCAGTCAGGCAGGGATCGCATTGGCCCTTGTCCTGGTAGTGGGAGGCACCTGCGGGATTTTCACCGGCGCTTACTTATCGGACAAGTTGGCCAAGCTCCGCGTCTGGGGCCGCGCCGTCGTTATCCCGGTCGGCTTCGTGCTGGCCGCGCCGGCGATCTACTTCGCCCTGCACTCCTCCGGCAAAATCTCGTTCCTGCTCCTGTTTGGATTGGGCGTTTTCTTCTTGAGCTGGTACCATGGCCCCCTGACCGCCACCATCCACGATCTGGTTCCGCCCCGCGGACACGCCAGCGCCTTAGGCTTCTACTACTTGTTCGTGAACCTCTTTGCCATGGCCATCGCGCCTCTGGTCATTGGCAAGATCGCAGACCATTACACCCTGGTCACCGCTCTGCACTTTCCCATTCTCGCGCAGCTCGCCGGCGCCGCCTTTTTCGTCGTCGTCATCCTTTGTATCCACAGGGACGGTTTGCACCATCCTATCCTGGCTCGTTACTGGGAAGAAGAAATCCCTAATGGCTTTACGCCTCCAGTTGAGTTAAGCTTTCAAAACTCATGAAAATCGGTCGCACCCCCCCAGGCAAATGCCTGGTAAGAAATTTCCGTCGAGGAGAAACATCATGGGATTAACGCAAATCACGCAGGCTCCTGAGGTTAGCCACTACACGGCATACGTGCCCAAGCCGTTCACCAGAGAGCAACGCGACACCACCACCATTCTCTACGGCGGCCTCACCTGGAAACACGAGCGGGTGATGCAAGGCGCGCTTCAGAACATGAAGTACAACGCCGAACCCCTGCCCAACATCGCTCGCGAAGATCTCGACGCCGGCAAGGAATTGATCGACGTCGGCGCTTGCTGCCCCACCATCTTCACCACCGGAAGCCTGGTCAACTTCCTCAAGAAGGAAGTCGCCGCTCACGGCAAAGAAGAAACCAATAAGAAGTATGTCTACCTCACCGCCGGAGCCTGCGGCCCCTGCCGCTTCGGCCAATACCATGAGTCCTACTCCATGGCGCTCGACGGCCTCGGCCTGCGCGATTTCCGCCTCTTCCTTCTGGCCCAGGACGAACTGGACCAGGGCGAGAGCGGCGGTGGCGGCCTCGACATCAACATGCCCCTAAGCCTCGGCCTGATCTGGTCCATCCTATGCGGCGACCTGCTCACCGATCTCGAGTACATGACGCGCCCCTACGAAGTCACTCCCGGCCAGACCGACAAGGTCCTCAAAGAGAGCGTCGAATACATGTACGAAGTCTTCCACAACCGCCCCGACCACGGCGCTAAGCTCGGCACCCTCGCCTGGCATCTCACCAGCGGTTATTTCACCGGCGCGCTCAGAGAGGTTCGCAAGAAATGGGACGCCATCGAGGTCGATCACACCCGCGTCAAAGCAAAAGTAAAAATCACTGGAGAATTCTGGCTCCAGACCCACGAGGGCGAGGGCAACTACAACATCAAGCGCTGGCTCGAACAGGAAGAATCTGAAGTCTGCGCTCCGCCCGTTGCCGTGTGGCTCCATTACCTTCTGCATCCGACTATCCGCAAACTCGAACACCGGCACTCCAAGTCGAAGCATCCCCGCGTCGAGGAGCTTGCATTGCACGCCCTCGAGCGCGTCTATCGCGGCACCTACAATCGCTTCCGCAAGGCGCTCGCCAACCTGCCCAACGAACTCCCCGACCAGGAAGAACTGAAGACGCTCGCCGAGCCCTTCTACCACTTCGAGCTTCGCGGTGGGGAAGGCCACATGCTGATTGGCAAGGCTCTCTACGCCTACCATCACAAGAAAGCTCACATGATCTGCGAACTTTCTCCCTACTCCTGCATGCCCAACACCATGTCCATCGGTGCCATGGCCAACGTCATCGGAAAATATCCCGACCTTCTTTACGCTCCCATTGAGGTCAAAGGCGACTCCGAAGTCCACGCACTCTCTCGTTGCCAGATGATCCTCACCGAAGCCAAGAAACGCGCCCACGCCGAGTTCGAAGAGGCCATGAACAAAACCGGCTTGACCATGGAGGCCATTCGTCAATACGAAGCCAAGCACCCGAAAGTGCGCAGCGCAACGTATCGCGTCCCCCACATGGGCTATTCCGGCACCGCCGCGAATTACGTAACTCACCTATCCCGCGACTGCGGGGTAGGCGCCGCGTAACTTCGCCGTTCGAGAACTCCTTCCAGCCGCGAAGCGGCGGAAGAATGCAGCCCACCCCGTAAGGGGTGGGTGAAAAGCGGGAAGTCACCAAGCCCCGAAGGGGCGGCATGTGAAAGCCCGGCACGGAAGTGCCGGGTGCAGCCGGGAAGTGGGCACGAGTCCCTAAAGGGACGGCACAAGTTCCCACCCACACTCGAAGGGGCGACAGAAGAATCCCCCACGCAACACGGCCGGAAGGCCAGAGGATCGTTAGGGAGGAATACATGTCCGACAACGGCTTGTTCCAGATTCAGCCTCTAGGCATCGATCCCGGCACCGTGCAAGTCCAAATGCCGCGCCAGGGACCACTCCCCGAAGGCGAGGGCATGGTCTGCGGCATCGATGTAGGCAGCACCACCTGCAAATATGTTCTCGCAACCGCCGGCGGCGACCTGGTCGCCCAGGCCTACGAACGTCACAACACCAAGCAGGCCGAAAAAGTTCTCGACTTCCTCGGCCGCCTCGAGAGCAAACACGGCCTCAGCCCGGAACGCGACCGCATCTTCTTCACCGGCTCCGGCGCCGGCATCATCGCTCCTCTAGTCGGCGGAAAAGTAGTTCAGGAAGTAGTAGCCGTAGCTGCAGCCGTCGAGAAATTCCATCCCTCCGTGCGCTTCGTCAGCGAAATCGGCGGCGAAGACATGAAGACCATCTTCTTCAGTGGCAATGGCCCCAGCAAAAGCAAGCAAGTCTTGATGCAGAGCGCCTGCTCCGGCGGTACCGGAACCTTCATCGAAAAAACTGCCCGCAAGCTCGAGATCACCTCCGAGCAGCTCGCCAAGATGCGCTACACCGGCTACACCCTGCATAAAGTCAGCAGCAAGTGCGGCATCTTCGCTGAAGCCGATGCCAACACCCTCCTCAAAGCCGGAGTCACCGTCGACGAAATCATCGCCTCACTCTTCGAAGCCGTCGTCTACCAGAATCTCGCAACCCTGACTCGCGGCAACACTCCGACCCCAGAAATTCTCCTTCTCGGCGGACCAAACCTCTTCTTCACCGGCCTGCAGGAAGCCTGGCGTCATCACCTCACCAAACTCTGGAAAGAGCGCAAGGTAGTAATGCCGGACGACAAAGACCCGGCCTCGCTCATCCAGGTCCCGCAGGATGCCGTCTACTACGCCGCCCAGGGCTGCATCGAAGTCGCCCGCGGCGAGCACAACACCGGCCTCTACCTGGGCTCCGCAAAACTTCGTTGGTGGATTGAAGAAGGCCAGCACGAAGAGAAAAAGAAGCTCGGCCGCGGCGGCTTGTGGAAAGATCCGGAAGACCTCGCATCCTTCAAGAAGCGATACGGCGGCAATGGCAAAACAATCGGCAGCGCCGTTCCCGCGACCGCCGCTCAACCCGTAAATCTTGGACCAGTTGCCGTAGGCTGCGATTTCGGTTCCACCACCGCAAAAGCCGTCTGCCTCTCGCCTCAAAAAGAATTGCTCTTCTCCTGCTACGCGCTCAGCAAGGGCAATCCCATCGAAGATGCCAAGTCTCTCTTCCGCCAGATTCGCGAAGCCATCGGCGCCGGCAGCATCACCAGCCTCGCCATCACCGGCTACGGCAAAGACTTGCTAAAAGACATTCTCGGAGCCGACTGCCCGGTCGTCGAAACCATCGCCCACGCCAGCGCCGGCCTCCACTTTTTCCCGGACGCCGATTGCATTTGCGACGTCGGCGGCGTCGACGTCAAGATCATGCTCCTGCGCAACGGCGCGGTCACCGATTTCCGTCTCAACTCCCAGTGCTCCTCCGGAAACGGCGCATTCCTTCAGGGCATCGCCGAGCGCTTCAACATTCCCATGAGCGAGATGGCTGACGGAGCCTTCCGCGCCACCGCCATGCCCCAACTCTCCATGGGCTGCGGAGTTTTCCTCCAGAGCGATATCGTCAACCAGCAGCGCAAGGGATGGCAGGCCGATGAAATCCTCGCCGGCCTCTGCGCCATTCTCCCGCTGAATGTCTGGATCTATGCCGGTGGCCTCAACAATCTCAAATCAGCCGGCAAGAAGTTCATCCTCCAGGGCGGTACTCACAAGAATCTCGCGGTCGTAAAAACTCAGGTGGATTTCATCCTGTCCAAAGTTCCCGAAGCCGACGTCGTCGTCCATCCCTACTCCGGCGAAGCCGGAGCCATCGGCGCTGCGCTCGTTGCCCTCGAATGGAGCGAGAAAGGCAATCACACCACCTTCCGCGGATTCGATTCCATCGAAAAGCTTACCTACAAAACAGCTACCTCGGTCGACACCGTCTGTCACTGGTGTCCCGTAACTTGCCAGCGCAGCTTCATCGACGTCGAACTGCTCGGCGGCAAGGGCCGCGAATGGAGCAAAGTCCCCCTTACCAAGGGCTGGGAACGCGTCATCGTCAACAACTCCTGCCCCAAAGGGTTGGTCGAAGATCTGAACGAGATGAAAGTAATCAAGGCCGGAATTGAGAAGACCAAAAATGCCTATCCAAATATTGCAGACCTGGTTCGGACAGAAGCCTTCCGCCGCAACGCCTAAGGCCAACGGGAACGGCAAGAACGACGACAAGAATAAGAACAAAGACCGCTCCCAGCTGCGCGTCGGTATCCCCAAAGTCCTCAACATCTGGACCACCCATCAGTTCTGGGTAGGCTTCCTGCGCGATCTCGGCATCTCCTCGGAGAACATCATCTTCAGCTCCGACACCTCCGAAGACCAGGGCCGCGAATTTGGCAAAGGCCGCGGCACCGTCGACTGCTGCTATCCGGTCAAGGCCATCAGCGGCCACTACGGCGAACTCATCTTCGGGCAAAAAAAGAAGATCAACATTCTTCTCAGCCCCATGATTCACTCCCTACCCTCCATCCTTCACGGCCACGTGGTTGATACCGTAACCTGCACCCGCGTAATGGCCGGCCCGGAAAATATCAAATCCGGCTTCATGAAGGAGAGCGACGTCTTCGGCGACAACGGCATTGTCTATGCCTCTCCGTTCGTCAGCCTCGGCGATCGCCACATGGTAACCGAGCAGTTGCACACTTCGCTGAAAGACGTTTTCAATCTTGATCGCGCCGAAACCGAGCGCGCCGTCCAGGCTGGCTTCAAAGCCCTCGACACCTTCACCGACAAAGCCCGCAAGCACACTCGCGACGTTCTAACCTGGTGCGCCACAAACCAGAAGCCCTGCATCCTGGTTCTCGCCCGCCCCTATCACATGGACACCGGAATCGGTCACGAGATTGAAGGCGAAGTGCAGGCCTACGGCTATCCCATCCTCTGGCTGCAATATCTCCCCGGCGATGAAGATCTGATGAACTGGCTCTTCGAAGAAGACATCCGCAAAGGCCGCATCAAGAGCCCCTTCGACATCACCGACGTCTGGACTTCCTCCTACAGCAGCAACACCAACGAAATCATGTGGGGGGCGAAAGTAGCCGCCCGCTGCCCCTGGATCACCTGTGTCGTCCGCCTCTCCAGCTACGAGTGCGGCATGGATCAGCCCACCTACACTCCTACGCAGAAAATCGTGGAAGCCACCGGAACCCTGTTCTTCAAATTCGGCGACCTCGACTCCACCAAGCCCAGTGGCAGCATAAAAATTCGCGTGGAAACCATCGTCCACTACATGTCCAAATACTCCCAGGAAATCATCCAGCGCAAGCTAGCCTGGCTAGGCCCCAACTGCCCACTACTAACCAATGCCGTAACCCAAAACCCAATCCCGAACCCGCCACTCAGCGAGCCCCAACACGAAGCAGCGGTCTAGCATGCAGTGACTCTGCTTTGAAAGGGCGCGGCAGCCCCTCCGCATGTGGGGACAGCCGCCCTCGGCTGTCCATGTCGAGCAAAGCTCGACAGCCCCTTCGGTGAAACCAGCCACCGAGAGCCCCTGCCGTCCTGCTAAACTTTACCCCGGCAGGATTTGCTTGTCATCCTGAGCGAGGCTCGCATCCATATCAAGCCTGCATCACCACGAACCCGAACCCATGGCAGCCCGTCCCCAACCCGGCGCAGCAATCGAGCCCCACCTGATCCTCATCCCCGAGGCCTGGTTCCTCATGGGTTCCACCTCCGGTCAGGACTGCGAACGCCCCATCCACCGCGTCTGGATCAGCTCTTTCCTCCTCGCCGCCACGCAAGTCACCAACGCCGAATACGCGCTCTTCGTGAACGCCACCGCCTCCGACCCTCCACCCTTCTCGCAGGATCAGAATTTCAATCATCCCCGACAACCCGTAACGGGAGTCTCCTGGTTCGAAGCCGACCGCTACTGCCAATGGCTGGCCCAACAAACCGGCCGCCCCTGCCGCCTCCCCACCGAAGCCGAGTGGGAGCGCGCCGCCCGCGCCAATCTCGACCAAAACGATTTCCCCTGGGGCAACGCCCAGCCGCAATCGCTGCCCAACTACGCCATCCGCTGGCAAACCGGACCCGAGCCCGTAGCCCTCTACGCCCCCAATGCCCTCGGTCTCTACAACATGTGCGACAACGTCCACGAGTGGTGCAGCGACTGGTACGATCCCAACTACTACGCCGCCTCCCCGCCGCGCAATCCCCGCGGCCCCGACCTCGGATCAGGAACCAGCCAGCGCAAAGCCTCCCGCGGAGGCTCCTGGCGCCATCATGTAAAAGTCTCCCGCTGCTCTGCCCGCTCCAGCATCCCTCCCGACTTCCACTACGCCGACTACGGCTTCCGCGTAGCCTGCAACGTATCCTCCAGCTTCATATAATCTTGTCATTCCCGCCGTTAGCCGGCGCGTAATCAGAACCATGCAATCAGAACCGCGTAATCAGAACGAAGGATAACCACAAATGTTTCGCGACGACCTCCTGAAGAGCAAACGCATCCTCATCACCGGCGGCGGCACCGGACTCGGCAAAGCCATGGCCCACCGCTTTCTCCAGCTAGGCGCAACCGTCTACATCTGCGGCCGCCGCGAAGAAGTCCTGAAGCAAACCGTCACCGAACTGAAAGCCGCCACCAACGCCCCAATCCAGGCCATCCCCTGCGATGTCCGCAATCGCGACTCGGTGGAAGCCATGATCGACACCATCTGGACCAACGGCCCACTAGACGCCCTGGTCAACAACGCCGCCGGAAATTTCATAGCCCGCACCGAAGAACTTTCCCCGCGCGCCTTCGAATCCGTGATCGGCATCGTCCTCATGGGAACACTCCACGTCACCATGGCCTGCGGAGTCCGCTGGCTCAAAGCCGCGCACCCCGCCACAGTCCTAAGCATCTCCGCCACCTACGCCCCCGTAGGCTCGGCCTACGTAGTCCCCTCTGCCGTCTCGAAAGCCGGAGTAGAAGCCCTAACCCGCAGCCTCGCCGTCGAGTGGGGCAATCGCGGCATCCGCATGAACGCCATCGCTCCGGGCCCCATTCCCACCCAAGGCGCGTTCTCCCGAGTCCTCCCGCGTCCCGAGCTCGAAGCCTTAGCCCTTGATCGCAATCCCATGCACCGCTTCGGCACCACCGAAGAGTTGGCCAACCTGGCTGCATTCCTCCTAAGCGACGGCTCCGCCTACATCAACGGAGAAGTAATTCGCATGGACGGAGGAGAATTCCTCCAGGGCGCCGGCGAATTCACCAATCTGGGCCGAGCCCTAACCGAAAAAGATTGGGAATCCCTGAAACCACGCAAGAAATCCTAGCGAATTTCCTGCCCCATACCACCGCCCCGGCCGCCTGCCCCTTGACAACGGCAATCAGCCTGAGTAAAACCCTTGGCATCATCCTTTCGGAGGATTCATGAAAAGAATACCGTTTCTTCTCGCCTGCTTATCGCTCGCCCTGGCCAGCGCTTTCGCACAACAAAAGACTTCTGCCGTGGGCACCTGGAACGTCGATATCGCCCACAGCGACTTCTCCGATCCAGCTCCCCAATCAATAACGGTCACGATCCTCAAAGATACGCCGCAGATGCTCTCCTGGCGGGTCAACGGCGTCGACGCGAAAGGCCAGCCCTTCACCTACTCATGGAGCGGTCCGGAGGACGGCACCTTGCACCCCGTAATCGAGGACGGCAAACCCGGAACCGACATGCAGAGCGCCAAGTGGCAGCAGGATGGAACGCTCCTCCGCCACAATGAAAACTCCGACGGTTCTTCCTTCGACGCCCGATCCTCCTTCTCCCCGGATGGCAACACCATCACAGAAGCGGCAACCGCGAAATCGAAAGACGGCAAGGAGTCGAAAATGCACCACCTCTATCGCCGGGCAAGCAGCTCGATGTGAGCCCAGACGGGCAAATGTGGCGCGGGCGCCCTCGCCCGCGACTGCACACATCGCCCGGACTGCCAAACCTCCAGTAATCACCGCCTGCCCCGCCCTCCGGCGAATTCACCAATCTGGGCCGAGCCCTAACCGAAAAAGACTGGCAATCCCTGAAGCCCCGCAAGGAGTGAGCACGCCAAACGATAGCGGCGGGTTCATCCGCTGCTCTTGCCATTTTCCCGGCGTGACTTTTCTCTGCTTGACTGCGCGGCGATGATGTCGGGGAGCGCTTTTCTGACTTGCTCGCTGACCTTTTTTCTGACGTCGTCCATACTCACGTTGGAAGAAGGACGCTTGGGGGGCGGTTCGGTGGGCGCGGGTGGAAGGACGGCGCGTCCGGCGGGAGTTACGGCAGGAGCTGCGGCGGGAACTGCTGCGGGCGCTTGGGCGGCGCGGTCAGCTGCCTGCTTTTGGGCTGCAGCCTGGCGGCTGGCCTCGCGTTGGCGTCTGCCTTCTTCTGCGAGGCGGTCGGCTTCAACTTCGGCCCAGCGGTCGAGAGCGATCTTTTTTCTGGCCCTGCGGTTCGCCTCTTCTCTGGCTGCGACGAGCATGGCTTCTTCATTGTCGTCATCTTCGTCGCTGCTGAAATCGGAGTCTTCCCAGATGTGCGCGCTGAGCGGAGTTTCGTGGACGGTTTTCAGGTCGAGGACGACGTTGTGCATGTAGGGCTCGAAGGTGGTGCGGGGGAGGTTGGCGCTGGCGGTTTGCAGGGCGTAGAGCAGAAGTCCGGCAGTCTTGCCGTCGATCTGGCCGGCGACGATGAGGCGCATGATCTGCATGAGTGAGACCTGGATGGAGTTGGCGTCCTCGAGCACGGGGAGTTCCATGACGACCTTGCGGCGACGGGCGCGATCGTTCTTGAGGCGATCGAGGTTCAGTTCGATGCGCTCTTCGTGGTGGAGTTTGTGGAAGTAGCAGAAACGGTTGCGGCGCAGGGCGGGCGATCCGCAGAGAGTGCCGTTGACTTTGATGTGCTGACACCGATTTGGGAAATTTGGCATGGTAGTCTCCTACCCCCTCCCCCCTGATCTATTGGAATCATGGGTTTGGCGGGCATTTTGCGAATTGATCTCTTGGTTGCAATGAGTTAGGGGCAAAATCTTGAGCCCCAACGGGTTAGCGGAGTGGGGGTGCATTTCTTAGCTACGCAGTTAGTATTTGGTATTGCGGAGGGCCCGTAAAGGTTAGGTGAACAGTGTGGGTGTGGAAATCGTCCGGGAATGGGAAGTATGGCTTGGATACGAACGGGTTCAGCTAGAATAGGCCAAGCGAGGTCCGCATGGCACAGATGACACCGGAAGTTTCGAAGCTGCTGGAGCGGGCACTGTCGCTGTCGGTCGAGGAGCAGGAGGCGCTGGCCGATTCCCTAATCTCGAACCTTGGCGGCAAGGTGGACGAGGGAGTACAGGCAGCCTGGGAAGCTGAGATCGGAAAGCGCGTCGCCGAACTGGATTCGGGCAAAGCGAAGACTACGCCTTGGGGAGAAGTGCGCAGACGCAATTTAGCGAAGTTACCCCGTGCCCACTGACGCCGCGGAGTTTCATCACGAAGCTACCGCGGAATATGATGCTGCGTTCGACTGGTACCTCAAGCGCAGTCCTGACGCCGCTCTAAGATTCGATGCTGAAGTTGATCGCGCGCTAGCGCAGATCATCGCCGCGCCTCAACGTTGGGCCGCAGGCGCACACTCCACACGCAGGTTCTTGCTCCGGCAGTTTCCGTTTACTCTGATTTACCGGGAACGAGCTTCAACGATTCAGATCGTGGCAGTTGCCCACACCAGCCGGAAACCGGGATATTGGAAGCAGCGGTTGTAGCCCGGTGCGCGCTTGTCAAGGTCCGTGCTTCCCACGTTTCGAAAACCACGAAACGTGCAACATTGGGCACCTGGCGAAAGGACGCACGCAGCCCCCAATGGCCTTCGCTTTCCGGCTCTAGAACGGAAGCAGCAGCTTGTCTGGGCCTTCGATTTCGTTTTTGGCCTCTAGGAATTCTTTAGTCCATCGTTTGCCCGCGCACTCGGGGCACTCATCAATCGTGTTGCCAATAGCGAAACAGTGATAGCAGGTTCCTTCGGAGCTGGCGCCAGGGAACTTGTTACATATCTTGCAGGGCTTGAACAACTCGCGCTCGAGCGCACGGTGCTCGTCCCATAGTTCGTGCTCACAAACGATGCACATAATCTCCTCCTGACGGGAGTCTTTCACTGGGGTTAGTTTCTTAGCCGCTAATATAACTCCACCGTCTTCTTCCACGTTCTTCGAATGAGAGTTGGCTCTGCTTTATTACAGGCATCTATCCCAAAAAGGAAAAGGCCAATCTGATATCTCAGACTGGCCTTTATTTATGCCGGCAACGACCGGAGTTTATCCTGAGGTTGCCGAAGGACTCCTACACACTTGGCGCGTGCAGTACCATCGGCCCTGAGGGGCTTAACTTCCTGTTCGGTGCGGCCAGGGCCGCGGAACAATCTGACCGGTCCCTGCGTAGAAGCAAGTGGTTCACTTCGCCGGAAAAGGACTCGTCCATGAACAGAATTCTCGTCGCCTTGCAGGCGGTGCTCGTCATGTTTGCGCTCGCTGCGCCGCTAGCACAAATCCACGCCCAGAACACTCCTGCACCCGAAGCGCTCTTTCAAACCATCCAATCGCTCGACACCCAGCTTTTCGACGCCTACAACCGTTGTGATCTGGAGAAGCTCGGATCGCTGCTGGCAGACGATTTGGAGTTCTATCACGATAAAACCGGATTGAGCCGCGGGCGACAGGCGCTGGTGGACGGCGTCAAGAACAACATCTGCGGCAAGGTAACCAGAGAACTCGTGCCCGGGACGCTCGAGGTTTATCCCATTGCCGGCTATGGCGCGGTGGAGATTGGCGTACACCGGTTTCACCATCCAGGACACGAAACCAGCGACTCGATCGGCGAGGCGAAGTTCATTCACCTCTGGCAAAACAAGGATGGAGCGTGGAAGATCACGCGGGTGATCAGCTTCGACCATCACGGGCTGACCAAGTGACGGGCTGCGGGTGACGGCCTGCGCTGCCAAAAAGGAAAAGGCCAATCTGATTTCTCAGACTGGCCTTTATTAATGCCGGCAACGACCTACGCTCCCACACACTTGGCGCGTGCAGTACCATCGGCCCTGCGGGGCTTAACTTCCGTGTTCGGGATGGGAACGGGTGGATCCCCCGCGGTAA
>Ga0070765_100000273_pt1 | contig 31253 bp, 22 predicted proteins | sample HubBroMetageWFT5_FD_71516 | JGI IMG/M metagenome (GOLD analysis project Ga0070765, IMG submission 71516) | Warmed and freeze-thawed soil microbial communities from the Hubbard Brook experimental Forest, New Hampshire - Hubbard Brook CCASE Soil... | ecosystem: Environmental > Terrestrial > Soil...
GAACGTTTCGTCGAGTACGGAAAATGGTATCAGAGTCAGGCAGTACCCGAGCTGGATCGCCGTGAAGTTGATCGCATCGAAATTGACGTAAATGGATTCTGCATCATTCTTGATGATGGCGAGGTTTTCCACTCTCGCCGCGTGATCGTTGCCGCTGGCATTGGTTCATTCGCCTCCCGGCCGCTGGAGTTCCAGAACCTGCCGTCGTCGCTCGTCTCTCACACTTCTGAACATAGGGACCTTCATACATTTGCCGGTAAGAAAGTTTTGATTGTCGGGGGCGGGCAGAGTGCATTGGAATCAGCGGCGCTCCTGCGCGAAGTTGGTGCCGAACCCGAAGTAATTACCCGATCTCCGGGAATCCACTGGCTTCAGGGCTGGGCGTCGAAGGCTCTTCATCACAGGTTGGGAGGGTTGGTTCGGGGGCTTCTGTACGCGCCAACCGATGTTGGACCGGCTGGTATCAGCCAACTCTTGGCTCGCCCCGACTTAGTGAGACGTCTTCCCCGTAGCTTACAAGATCGCATGCGTCGACGCGCTGTGCGTCCCGCCGGTGCTCGGTGGCTGGTCGAGAGACTCCGGGACGTCCCTATTAGGCTTGGCTCCAAAGTAAAATCGGTAGATGTGATCGGCGATCGCGTAAAGGTACGCCTGGACAATGGCAGCGAACGAATTGCCGACCATATCTTGCTAGGTACAGGATATCGGGTTGATATTTCCAAATATGATTTCTTATCTGCGAAACTCAAAGAGACCATCCGCTGTTTCAACGGTTACCCAATATTGAAACCGGGCTTGGAAACGTCGGTTGCTGGTCTGCACGTTCTAGGGGCTCCTGCGGCCTGGAGCTTCGGGCCTCTGATGCAATTCGTGTCCGGAACCCACTACGCCTCGCAAGCGTTAACACGCTATATTAGCAAGCGCTCCGATGCTGGCACCTTCGAGCCTGCGATTATCTACCAAGCAGAACGAAACGAGACTCCTCAGACAATCATCGGCTAGTGGGAACAGGATGATCCTCTCGATGAGCAAAACTCAGATACCGCAATTGCCAGCTGCTGCCTTCGGCGATGATAGCCCCCACATAATCTGGAGCAGGGGCAAATGAGCGCAAGCTCCATTGGGAACGATCGGCGCTGTTCAACTCTGCTGGAAGCCCCGGTGTAAGCGATACATCAAAACTCTCAAGCGGGATAGACAGTCCATCACCTTGGGCCTTGACGTACGCTTCCTTGCGGGTCCAACAATGAAAAAATCCTTCTGTTCGCAATTCCGGCGAAAGTCTGTTCAACTCGTCGACTTCCCGCGTGGAGAAATAACGTTTTGCTATATCCTCACCTGCAATTTCAGGCCGGATTAACTCAATATCGATTCCAATTTCACGTTCCCGAGTTATTCCTACGACCGCGAGTCCATGCGAGTGCGAAAGATTAAAACAAATAGAATGACGCAATCCGCCGTTAGAGAGTGCAGGCTTCCCGCGCGGTCCATAAACGAAATCAATGGCTTGCGGAGGGCGTCGCAGATATCGTCCCAGTACATTGCGAAGAACGCCGCGCGCGGCAATGAAGCGGTTGCGATCGCGATCGAAGATAAATCGTTCAGCCCGGATCCTTTCGTCGTCCGCTAGTTGGCCTTCGAAACCTCGTAGCGCCGTTGCGTCCATCTCGAGCGAGGCACGCCAGATGTGGACCTCGTTATCCGGCAATTCGGGAGTTTCGATCGAAGCAAGCCACTGAATATCAGCGCTCATGCGCAAACTGCCTGGGCGTCAGGAATGTGAAACCTTTTTAATCCCGTAGGGTTTCTAGAGTTCTCTACCATGGGTTCTAAGCGCCCTGGTACTGCAGTACTCTTGTAAGCAGTTAATCTCGTATGTATCATTGCTTTACAGGCTAGCAAAGCTGACTTTCCTTTGCTATCTTGCGGATATGATTGCGTGTCCTTCGGTAGCGTGTATGGTCATAGACGACCCCATCTCGCCCGCCACTCCGCTTTTCAGCGTGATTGTGGGCGCCTATAATGATTGGACAGCTCTGGAAAACTGCCTTGCTTCACTGGCACAGCAAACCGGGCCGACTTTCGAAGTCATTGTCGTGGATGACGGCAGTGACGAATCTGCTCCTGAATTTATTCGCCGCTGGGAACGTTCTTACCATCTGACAATCGTCAGGCAAGCACACGCCGGCGTCGCAGCCGCCCGCAATCGCGGAATCCAGTTATCGAGAGGCTCAATCCTGTTGTTCGCCGACGCGGATTGCAGACTCCAAACAAGCTGCTTGTCCGCTCTCGCCACGACCATTGCTGACTCTCCTGAGCACAGTTGTTTTCAACTACGCTTGGTTGGCGATCGCTCCACATTCGTTGGCGAAACAGAGGAGCTACGCCTCACAACGCTCCAAGAAAGCCTTATTCAGCCGAACGGCTGCATCCGATATTTGAACACTGCCGGTTTTGCCATTCGACGCTCGAGAGTGAATTCCGAAGGTTTTGCTTTTGAACCTGCCGCGATCAGAGCAGAAGACACTCTGGTGTTGGCCAACCTGATGCAGGGTGGCGAACTTCCCTATTTCGTTGCCGATTCAGTTGTACAACATTCCACTTCGCTATCGTTAACGGATTACTTTCTCAAAGCGCTTTGGTCCGCCTATCAGGAAGGAAGAACCTACGACATCATTGCTTCCATGGGCATAAGAGTGCGCGCGAACTATCGCGAGCGCTTAGGCATGTTTTCCTCTATGTGGAGAACATGCGAACAGAAATCGATTCAGAGATCGGCTTGCTTCCTGCTCGCCGCGAGACAACTGATGCGGCTGATGACGTCTTTTATTTACAGGTTTCTTCACGGAACGGTCCAACTTTCACATCTCGACAATCTATTCTTGGAGGACGCAGCTTCGCGCCGCTTAAGCGCGCTGGTTTTGCCGAATGGCACCCGTGTTCAAATTTCTGACCCACTGAGCCCTAGATATCAGAGCAAAGTGCGGTAGACCTTCTTAAGTTTCCAGATCGCGCGCTGCATTTAGAAGTAATCGATTTTTGGCGTGTGAATGCACAATCTACGCGCGGTACAAACGGGTCTATTTTGGGAAATACCTTTCCATCCGACAGCGGAAAATAATGGCCGACCACCTGGTCATCACCTTTGTTTTAAGTAAGTTATACGCGCTTTCGGGTGGCCCGGGAATTGCACAATTTGCTCTTGAAATGTGACTTGCATTTGATTCCGATGCGCGCTTGGCAAATTGCGCCGGAATTGAGAACAAATGGATTCGGAAGTGACACCCACTACCAACGTCATGGCGGAACCCGTCGCTGAACTGGCAACCGCTCCAGTCAATCACGTGCAGGACGCCACCACCAGAGAGCTCGCCCGGATTTGGCAGCACTTACTTGGCGTTGAGTCTGTCGGCTTTGACCAGAATTACTTCGATCTTGGCGGAGACTCGGTCCTGGCCGTTCACCTTTTCGCCGAAATTGAAAAGGTATTCAAAGTTAAGCTTCCATTGGCTACGCTTTTCGAAGCTCCCACCGTCCGGGAGTTGGCTGGAATTCTTCACAGCGAAGCTCCGTCGACGGGTTGGTCCCCTCTCGTCACCATTCAGGATTCTGGTTCGCGCCCGCCATTTTTTTGCGTACATGGCGCTGGCGGGAACGTCCTAATCTATCGTGAACTTTCGGAAAATTTGGGTTCAGACCAACCGTTCTACGGACTGCAATCTCAGGGCTTAGACGGCTCCTGCCCTCCGCTGACACGGATCGAAGACATGGCGGCCTTGTATGTGAAAGGCATCCGGCGCCGGCAACCTCACGGCCCCTACTTGATCGGCGGATATTGTGGCGGCGGGCTGATTGCTTTTGAGGTAGCTCAGCAACTGCGAAGCGAGGGCGAGGAAATTGCACTACTTGCGTTATTGGACACCATGAATTTTTCCCGCATTCCTCCTTTTTCGATTTGGAGCCGGACCTACTACTCTTGCGAACGTGTGTGGTTTCATGCAGCTAATTTCATGCGCCTCGACTTTAAAGGCAAATCCAGTTTCTTCCGCGAGAAGACCCATGTGCTGAGAAATCGTCTGCCGGTATGGTGGGGAGTGCTACTCGGCAAGTTCGGAAAAGTTTCTGAAGGCACAAACTCAGGATCGCGCGTTCTTGGAAACATCTGGCAGGCAAATGACCTTGCGTGTCAGAAGTATGTTCCCAAGCCTTTTCCTGGAGTGGTCACGGACTTTAGGCCGTTGAAACAATATCGAGCCTTCGACAAGCCGGATACGAAATGGGATCGCCTGGCTCTACAAGGCCAAACTGTTGTCGTTCTCCCTGTTTATCCCGCCGGGATGCTTCTTGAACCATTCGTCAAGCACCTTGCTTTCGCCCTGCGAAAAGCCATCGACGGCGCGATTCGTAAATGACTAGGCGCTTCTGCCCTCCTGCACTTGAGATGCACTCAGCAATTTGCTTAACTCCGACTGGACAACAGCCGGAGTAATATTGTCGGTGGCGCATTTCGCGAGATGATTGCTTCCAGTGAGCGGTTTACTTCGCGTTTTGCAAGACTCGTTTAACGCGCGTTGAGTTTAAGAGGACTTGAATGACGGTCGGAACAAATTGGTCCAAGACCTGGACTTTCTTCGAGGACGCCTGGCATGAGGGCAATGTCCCGATCATGGGTCCGCGCACACACGCCGCCTGGCTCTGTTCCCTGGTGTTCGATGGTGCGCGATATTTTGAGGGAGTAGCGCCCGATCTCGATCTGCACTGCGCGCGCGTGAATCAGTCGGCCGGGAAACTATTCCTGAAGCCCATAGTTTCGCCGGAGACCTGGGTCAAACTTGCGCGAGAAGGTTTCACTAGATTCGATAAAAATGCCGCGCTCTACATCCGCCCGATGTACTGGGCAGAGAACGAAGGGCCCTGGGTTCAAGCGCACGATCCGGAATCCACCCGCTGGTGTCTCTGTATCTACGAAGCGCCCATGCGTCCACCCAAGGGTTTTTCCGTCACACTATCTCCTTATCGCAGGCCTACAGTCGAAACCATGCCGGTCGACGCCAAAGCTGGATGTTTATATCCCAACAACGCGCGCGCCCTTTTTGATGTGCACGCTCGAGGGTTTGATAATGCCATTGTCTGCGACATGCTCGGGAACGTGGCAGAGCTGGCTACGTCCAATATTTTTATGGCCAAGGATGGTGCGGTTTTCACGCCGATTCCGAACGGAACTTTCTTGGCAGGAATTACTCGCCAGCGTGTAATCGGGTTACTGCGTGGTGCTGGAATAACCGTGGTCGAGAAAACGCTAACCTATAAGGAATTCACACAGGCTGACGAGATATTCTCTACTGGAAATTACTCTAAAGTTGTCCCAGTGACGCGTATCGATGATCGTACACTTCCATTTGGCCCCTTGTATGCCAAAGCACGAGAGCTTTATTGGGCATTCGCGCATTCTTGATTTAGTTTTTGCCGAAAGCCTTGAATTAGTTCCTCGATCGATCATGCGCTGCTCCCTGCCCGAAACGAAAGTTTTTAAATCCCTCCACCTGGCGGCCGCGTGATGCACAAGTCCACTTCCAGTCTGGTCGAAGTGCTGACCCCGATTTGGGAACGTGTACTGCTGCATCCTGGAATACGCCCCGAAGACAATTTTTTCGATCTGGGTGGCGACTCCTTACTCGCCGTCCAACTCTTTTCCGAAATCGCGCGAGTATCCGGCAGAGAACTCGCGCCGGTCACGATTTATTGCGCCCCCACAATCGCCGCGCTCGCCGACATTCTAGAAGAACCTTCGGCACCGCGGTTCCCGCCGCTCTTGCAACTGAAAGAGGGCGTTGGAGCGCCGCTTTTTCTGGCCCACGGACTCGGTGGCACTGCCATGGATTTCTTTCAGCTCGTCAAACACCTCCAAACTCGACGGCCCATTTTCGGCATGCAAGCCAAAGGTACAGACGGAGTGGACGAGCCGTTTGACCGCATCGAAGACTTGGCGCAGTTTTACCTCGCGGCGATCAAAGAGCTGCAGCCTAACGGACCATACTTTCTCATCGGTTACTCGTTAGGTGGACTGGTCATGCTGGAGATCGCTCAGCGCTTGACCGAAAGAGGCGAGAAGGTCGCGTTGCTGGCTCTGCTCGAAAGTTATCCACACCCGAAATTTCTTTCACTAAAGCAGCGCGTTCGCCTCGGCACGCGTTTGGCCAATCAGCGCGCATCTACTGTCGGCAAATTGCCGATACGCGATGCTCTTTCCTACATCATTCGTCCCTCGGCGCGCAGGTTGTACGTTTCGCGAGATAATAATGGGAGCGCGCCCAGCCAAATACCTGCTGGCGCGGCTCATACGCCGGCCATGCAGCGCGCGCGCGAACATGCCTACCGCGCGTTGGCTCGCTATCGTCCACATTTTTACAACGGCACAATTAAGTTCGTCCGCGCGGAGGTGGTAACTGACTACCCGGACGATCCTCCAGCTGTTTGGTCTCCTCTCGCTGCAAAACTTCAGGTCGAGACCGTTCCAGGAGACCATCTGGGAATTCTCGGCGTCCATTTCGAAAACCTTGCTTCTGTAGTCTCCCGCTACGTGAATGAAGCTTCCTCTTAGTCGCAAACCCGATATGCTAGGGATCTGCGAGGAGCACATTCCAATAACATGAATGGTGCAGAAAGTGTAATCCGCACGCTAATCGCCGGAGGACTGAACACTTGTTTCACGAATCCTGGCACCTCGGAGATGCACATCGTAGCGGCGCTGGATCACGCAACGGAGATGCGTTGCGTGCTGGGACTTTTCGAAGGCGTCGTGACCGGCGCTGCGGACGGCTACGCGCGTATGACCGAAAAACCGGCCTGCACCCTTTTGCATCTGGGACCGGGCTTCGCCAATGGCGCCGCCAATCTGCACAACGCGAGCCGCGCGCAAGTGCCGATGGTCAATTTAGTCGGCCAGCACCCGGCGTATCATTTGCGTTACGACGCGCCGCTCACCTCTAATATCGAAGCGATTGCTCGTGCTTATTCCAAATGGCTGCGAACGTCGGCCACTTCCCGTGAGCTTGGCCGCGACGCCGCGCAGGCAATCGTCGCCGCGCGCACCGCCCCCGGACAAATCGCAACGCTGATCGTTCCCGCCGATGTGGCCTGGACTGAAGGTGCCATTGTCGCGGAGATTCCCGCCCTACCGCGTGCAGCTTCTCCTTCTTCTGAATCCGTAAGCCATGCCGCGGCCATGCTGCGGTCCGGATTACCAGCCGCGCTGTTACTCACCGGAAATGCTCTGTATGGCGAAGGCCTGCAAGCGGCTGGACGCATTGCGGCGGCCACCGGCGCCAAACTACTTGCGCCTTATCCCGTCGTGCGCGTTCAGCGTGGAGCCGGTTTCCCCGCAGTCCAGCGCATCCCGTATATGCCCGAGCAGGCGGTCGAATTCCTGAAAAATATCCGCAAACTTATTTTGATCGGCGCGGCCGCTCCCGTTTCCTACTTTGCTTATCCCGGCAAGAGCAGCGTGCTCACTTCACCGGAATGTGAAATTCATACTCTGGCGCGACAAGAGGAAGATTACGTGGGCGCGCTAGAGGCGTTAGGCTCCACATTGTCGATCCAAGATAAAAAATTATTGATCGCTGAGAAGGTCGAGCAGCCACCTGCGCCAAGTGGCGAGATCACTTTGCAGGGTCTTGCAGCCGCAGTGGGAGCGCTTCTTCCCGGGAATACAATCGTGGTTGACGAAGCCATGACCTCAGGCCGCGGCATGATGGCCGCCACCGCAGGATCCCCCGCTCATGATTGGCTCGGAAATACAGGCGGCTCAATCGGCATCGCCCTGCCGTTAGCGGTAGGCGCGGCAGTGGCCTGCCCGGACCGGCCGGTATTGTGTCTGACTGCGGATGGAAGTGGAATGTACACCGTGCAAGGATTGTGGACTATGGTGCGAGAGGGCCTGCGAGTAACCACTATCGTTTTTGCCAACCGAAGCTATGCGGTGCTGCAGCGGGAGTTTTCCGCCCTGGGCGTGGGCGCGCCGGGACCTCGCGCCGCAGCTTTGTTTGACATCGACCGCCCCACTCTCGACTGGGTGCATCTCGCAAAAGGAATGGGAGTACCCGCAAGCCGCGTCACTTCGCTGGACGAATTCGCAAAAGCACTGAAAGGCGGATTCGAAAGCGACGGACCGTCGTTGATCGAGGTTCCCCTATAGGATCAGGATGGGATCGACGAATGGCGTCTAAAGGATCGCAAGCGAGTTCGCTGCGTCAATTCATTTAGAACCCCCAAACAATTTCCGCGAAAATGAAATATTCAAGCAAAAGTGCCTCTGTTGCCCGGCAGGGGCACGGAGATTAATATTGGTAAGAGATGATTCCTCTCGACGGAATCCTGTAAAACTGCGATGAAACGCTCCGGATTTGCGGATCTGCCGCTTCACGGCGGGCGTGTGCCTCTCTGGCTTGCCGAGCGCATGACTAAGCTGGGCACAGCCATCAGCGAAAATGTGGTGTATCACCACGGGACTTCCGCGCTGCTCTCGCGGCTCAGCGACCCATTCTGGTTTCAGGCCTTGGGTTGCGTGATGGGAATGGACTGGCACTCATCGGGGATAACTACGTCGGTGATGGGAGCGCTGAAGCGGGGCCTCAATCCTCGGGTGCGCGAGCTAGGAATTTATGTTTGCGGCGGACGTGGCAAGCATTCGCAGAAAACTCCGGATGAATTGCGGACGTTTGCCGAGTCGGTGAATCTAGGCGGGGAGACGCTTGTTCGCAGCAGCCGGCTGGCAGCGCGCGTCGACAACAACGCCATTGCGGACGGCTTCCAACTTTATCTGCACACATTTATTGTGGCGACGTCGGGGGAATGGGCCATTGTTCAGCAGGGAATGAACGGAACGAGCGCGCTAGCGCGACGATATCACTGGCACTCGACGGCGGTACGCGATTTTACCTCTGAGCCACACAGCGGAATCGTGGGCGAGCATCAAGGGACGATCATGAACCTGGTGGACGCGCAGGCCAAAGCGGCACAGGACGCCCTGTTGGAAATTGTGCGCGAGAAACCGGAGAGCACGTTGCGCGAGGTCCGAAAGCTGAAACTTCCGCCGCATCATGACGTGCGTGCGGAGAACGTGGACTTGAAGCGGCTTGGAGCCGTGCTGGCAGTGGCCTACGAAAAAGATCTACGCGATTTCGCTGAACTGCTCCTGCTGGAAAAGCTGGGGCCGCGAACATTGCAATCTTTGGCGCTGATCGCGGAAGTGGTTCACGGCGCGCCGAGCCGATTTTTGGATCCTGCGAGGTTTTCATTTGCGCTGGGCGGCAAAGACCGGCATCCCTTTCCAGTGCCGCTAAAAACTTATGATGAATCGTTGTCGGTGCTGCGGGGCGCGCTGGACTCCGCAAAGTTAGGGAACGGCGAAAAGATGGATGGATTTAAACGGCTGGACAGGTTTGTGCGCGCGGTGGAAGAAAATTGCGAGCCGGTGGCGCAATTGCCGGAACTTGTGGCGCACGGAAACGCTATCTCGAAATCGCTGGATGGCAGGAGCGTGTTTGACGATCGTATGAAAAAACTGCCGGTTGCCGCGAAGAGACAACTTTCCCTTTTTTGATCGTAGAAAATTTATCTAGGAAAACTAGTTGGATTTTGGCGGGGCGCTCAATGCCTCGTGGATGGCGAGCAGTTCTTCCCCTTCATATTTGCGACGAGGCCAGAAGAAACCGCGCAAGCCATCTTTGCGTTTTCGCGGAACGATGTGGACGTGAAGGTGCGGGACGCTTTGGCTGACAACGTTGTTGATTGCAACGAAGGTGCCTTCCGCCTCCATGGCATCCTGCACTTTACGGGCGAGCTTTTGGGCATTGGTGAAAAACGGACCGACGAGCTCAGCAGGGAGATCGAGCAGCGTTGGGTAGTGGGCTTTGGGGATCAGCAGGACGTGGCCAGGAAAGAGAGGCCGCACGTCGAGAAAGGCCGTGGAGATCTTGTCTTCGAAAATGATTTTGGCTTCAATTTCGCCAGCAACAATCTTGCAGAACGGGCAGGTCTCGTCTCTCGGTGCATTCTTAGTTGTATCTTGCTCTTGCGGCCCGGTGTGAGGGTGCGATTTTTTCATGTGCATAAGATTAATCTTACCGAGCTGCTTGCGTATAGAAAAATTCAGGACGTGGAAAAACAGGGGATTAAATCTAATTCAAGGCGTGAACTGGCTCGGAAACTTCGCGCGAGCCGAAGCGCGTAACCACGGAGGCGCCAATCGAGATGATGAGACCGAGCGCAAAGACCAGCATGCCGAGAAGCGGTACCAATTCCAGGAGGGACAGCGCCAAAACGCCCCCGATGCAGGCCCAGATACCTCTGGTTTGCGGGAATGCGAGACGCGCCACCCAATCGCCCAAGCCCGTGGCTCCGGTTGCGGCAACCGCTGCCAAGAGCACTAACAAAAGAATGGCCCCAAAGATTTCAGCGCTGCCGAGATAACGCGTCAGCCAATCCAGACCATAGAACAAGGCAACGCAAACGAAACCAGTGAAAAGGACAGAACCAGGTTGACGCTCGATGGCGAGCGAAGCAGTTTCGGCACGCTTGTCGCGCACGACTAAATAACCGAGGGCCACGAAAAACACGTTAACGATAGCAAGGGTAAGGCTGCCGAGGAACGTAGGACGATACTGGCCGGGGATGAGCAGGTAAGGCAGCGATTCCGCATTGCCTCCAATTGAGGAATTGGGCTGGAGGGTGATATATCCGCCCAGAGCTACGGCTTCGCCAGAAATTCTGCTGTTTGAATTCACTTCAATACGTCCACCCACACCTATTACGTCGCCATTTACCTTGCCGTCGACAAAAATACCACCGCCGAGCGTGATGATGTCGCCGGTTACCTGACCGTGAACGTGCACGCTGCACATAAAGCACTGGACATCGCCGGCGGTTTCACCACTTTCGACGATGATATCCCGCAAAACTTTCAGACGATTCTGGCTGGGGTTAGGTTGGCCAAAGGCAGTGGCACTGCACGCTGCGATAAAAAGAAGAAGGGCAAGTCCGCGAGTCATTGGTTTGGCCAGGCTCCTCCGCCCGCTAGGGGAAGCGCGTAAACATACGAAGTCTGCACATGGGGGATGCGACGTGCCGGTTGCACTAGCGGTTTCCATTGTTGTTTGAACGAAAGGCCGGGCGTCAAGCTTGAGAATGATCTCCGCGACGCCGCATATTCAGCAACGGACGTCGCGGAGAACCTGGTCCAAGGAATCAGCAGATTGCAATTTTACTTTTTGGCGTGGGCGTAATTTTCAGCAACTTGCGCCCAGTTGATTACATTCCACCAAGCCTCGATATATTCCGGCCGTCGGTTTTGATATTTCAAGTAGTAGGCGTGTTCCCAGACGTCCAGACCAAAAAAGGCCTTCCCGCCGTCCATGATCGGGTTGTCCTGATTGGCGCTGGACTCGATGGTGAGTTTGCCGTCGCGGAAGAGAAGCCAAGCCCAGCCGGATCCGAACCGCTTGGTGGCCGCGTCGCTAAGTTTGGTTTTGAAATCAGCAAAGCTACCGAAAGCAGACTTAATGGCTCCAGCAAGATCGCCGCTCGGTTCGCCGCCGCCACCCTTCTTCATAATTTTCCAGAACATGGAGTGGTTCAGGTGGCCGCCGCCATTGTTGCGGACAGCGGTGCGGATGTTTTCCGGCACTTTATTAATCTGCGCCAACAATTCTTCAACAGAAAGCTTTTGAAGATCCGGTTGTCCTTCGAGAGCTTTGTTAAGGTTGGTGACGTAAGCGCCGTGATGCTTGTCGTGGTGAATCTCCATGGTTTTCGCGTCAATGTAAGGTTCGAGTGCGTCAAATGCGTAAGGCAGTGGTGGCAATGTAAAAGTCATCTGGGGAGCAGCTCCTTGTCCAGAAGATTGGGTCATTATGTACCTCCCGATTTTCAGTTCCTGCCCCATAATTATACGCGCCTGGGCAGGTAACAGCGGAACAGACTGTCGGGATTTAGATGTTCTGAAGGAGCCGAAGATGCCATCCGTAGAGCATGTGGAAAAGCACTTCACGGCGACGGCGGCCGTGCGGGACATAGTGATTGGGATGGCGGACGGCTTGACGGTGCCATTCGCTCTGGCTGCTGGGTTGACGGGAGCGATCGCGTCCACGGGCATCGTGGTGACCGCGGGATTTGCCGAAATTGCTGCAGGCTCGATTGCGATGGGGTTGGGCGGATATTTGGCGGCGCAGACCGATACCGAGCATTACGCGTCGGAACTGGATCGCGAATATCGAGAGACTGTGGAGCTACCTGAAATTGAAACAGAGGAAGTGGCCAAGGTGTTTCGCGATTACGGACTAACCCAAGAACAAATGAACCCGATTGTAACGGCAATTACGGCGGACCAGAAAAAGTGGGTGGATTTCATGATGCGTTTTGAACTCGGTCTGGAAACGCCGGATCCCGCGCGCGCGGGGCGCAGTGCTGCGACGATTGCGGCGTCGTATATCGTTGGGGGTCTGGTCCCGCTCGCGCCGTATATATTGATGAAGAATATTTTGGACGCGCTGTGGGTTTCGGTGGGAGTCACGCTGTTGGCTCTCTTTGTTTTTGGCGCGATTAAAGGACATTACACCGGCGTAAAACCCTTGCGCGGCGGGTTGCAGACCGTCGTCGTAGGAGGCCTGGCTGCCGCAGCCGCGTTCGGCATTGCGAGACTTATCAGCAAATAGGTTAAATCTGAGTGTATCCTCAGAGGGCGCAGCATGCAGCGCCCTTTACAGAAACAGAGTATCGCTGAGGCCCACCCCGCACGCTTTTTCGCCGAACAAGTAAAATCGACTTTTTGTAAACCTCTACTGCTGGGCGCTGCCCAAATTTCCGAATGGCCACAAACCGAAGAGTTTCAGGATTACATCTTGATGTTTATCTACGAGCATCTGCGCGGTTTTTTCTTGCGGCCACGGACTTGCGAGGCGATCAGAACGATCAGAGATCCAAAAAGCTGTCAGCGCCATTACCGTGGCGTCGCGGTCGAGAATGTCAGCTTGCACTTTGTCGAAAGTGTCCACCGCGGAATGGTGCGTGTACTTATACTGCGGAGAATCCTGGTCGAGATTGATGCCGGGTAATCCGGCAATGATAAACGGACCGGTATCGGTGCCGAACTCCACATCGTCATCCACTTTCAGCTTGCCGAATGCGCCCAGCGAATTGGTGAATTTCTCAACGGCAGGGATAAGGTCCGCGCGTCCGCCGAGTTGGAAGCCGACGACGGGCCCTTGGCCGTTATCGAGGATTATCGCTGCAACGTGATTGGGCATTTCGTCGTGGTGAGTTTTGACGTAGGCGATGGAACCCAGCAGGCCTTCTTCTTCGCCGGTAAAGAGCACGAAGCGAATCGTGCGGAGCGGCTTTTGTCCGGACTTTATGATGGCTTCGGCGGCGCCTAATGTTGCGGTTGCGCCGAATCCGTTGTCAGTGGCGCCGGACGCCAAGTCCCAGGAGTCCAGGTGGCCTCCGACTACAATAATTTGATCCGGGTGTTGCGTGCCGCGGATATCGCCGACGACGTTTGCAGATTCCACGGGACCCGCCGTCACTTGATTCTGCACGTCGATTTTCAAACGCACAGGTGTTCCGCGGTCTAAATAACGTTCGACTTGCTCCTGATCCTCGGCTGCCATGCTGACGACGGGGATCTCGTAATAGGTGTCAAAACCCAACACGCCGGTATGAGTGAGATGCATACCTTGAGCGATGCTGCCTCCCTGGCCGCCGATGACGGCTATCGCTCCGGCTTGATGAGCAGCTTTCAGGAAACTCCCAAACTTGCCAAAACTAGCCATGCGATCAGCGGGCGCTTCACCGTTGTGAACGACGAGCAGAATTTTTCCGCTCCATCGCGAAGAATTTTTCATTTCGTCATCGAGCTGGTAGGCGTTTACGGGAACGACCTCAGCTTCCGCGCCGCCGTTGGGGGTGGAGCCAACCCAGCCCAGGGAATCGATCATTAGAGGACGGTGAATGGGAGCGATGAGTTCGGCGTGAGCAGAAATGCGCGTCCAACCATGCGAAAGTTGCCAGGATTCGGCATGCACGTTCTCGAGCCCGGCGCCCTTCATTTTCCCGATTCCCCAGGCAATCGCTTTGGTGGCTTCCGGGGAGCCGGTGACGCGAGCGCCGATGTCGTCGCTAAGCTCGCGAAGATTTTCGTAGGTGTTGGTTTGCATCATTCCGGCGCTTGCAACCGCGCCCAGAGATTTTAGAGTGGCAGGGTCTAAGGTAGCGGGAGCATCTGTTCCGGATCGCCCAGGCGCGGAAGCCGCAGGCCGCACTAACGCAAAGAGAAAAGCTGCTGCGCAGGCGCATACAAGTATTTTTCGTGTCATAGTTAAAAAACCCCTTTCAAAGTTGGATCGAACTTGGCCGTGGAGAATAACGAGCGAAACCCCATTTCAAGGTGGATTGTTAGACGGCCACCAATCCTGTTGGTTACAATGGCCGGGCTGCTAAAATGGAATGGTACCGGGAGCAACTTGCACAAAATATCGGAAGGACCCTATGGAAATTTCGCGGGTGACCCCAAGTACAATTCCTGCATCTATATAGCTTGGGGGTGTCGCAGCGGATTTCGCCCGGTGGCACGAAACACCAATACCTGCGAGATGCGTCAAATATAATATAACTCGCGGATCGCGGTTCACGCGCCAGACGAGATAAGATCACAGGAGAGAGACAGTCATGGAAAGCAGAGTATTAAAAATTCGCCGCTGGGTGGCCACAGTTGTGGTGCTGGTGGCGCTTGCGGGAGGCGCCCTACTCTCGCAAGGTGTTAGAAACTGGACGGACCACACGGTTTTCGGCGCGCCGGGAACTCCCATTGCGATTTCGCAGAATGCACTGCCTGTAAGTTTGGGCAATTTCGCAAATGGATTTTCGGCGGTTTTGAAACCGGCGCTTCCGGCGGTGGTCAATATCAGTTCTTCAAAAGTAGTGAAGCCGGGACGCAATCAGATGTCCCCGATGTTTAACGATCCATTTTTCCGTCAATTTTTCGGCGATCAGGGACAGGGCGAAGCGCGTCCTCAGCGTGAGCAGAGCTTGGGATCGGGCGTTATCGTCAGCTCCGACGGAACGATTCTGACTAACAATCACGTCGTCGATGGAGCCACCGACATCAAGGTGTTCCTCAGCGACAAGCGGGAGTTTCAAGCCAAACTGATCGGAACAGATGCGAACACCGACATCGCTGTGCTGAAGATCGATGCTTCGAATTTGCCGACCCTTCCGCTTGGTGATTCCAATCAGCTTCAGGTTGGGGATCTCATATTCGCGATCGGCGATCCGTTTGGAGTAGGCGAAACGGCGACGATGGGAATTGTCAGCGCGACCGGACGCGGCGGCTTTGGCATCGAACGCTACGAAAACTTCATTCAAACTGATGCGGCTATTAATCCGGGCAATTCCGGCGGAGCAATGATCGACATCCACGGAAACCTGGTGGGCATCAACACCGCTATTCTTTCCCATGGATCGATGAACGGTGAGGGCGGCAACGAAGGAGTAGGGTTCGCTATCCCGGTAAGCATGGCCAAACCGGTTATGGACCAGATTCTGGCTCACGGCAAAGTGGTGCGCGGCTATCTAGGCGTGCACATTCAGGATTTGACACCTGAACTCGCGCGAGCTTTCGGTCTGAAAGATGGCACTGGCGTACTAATCGGAGATGTTTCCGCGGATACCCCAGCGTCTCGAGCAGGTCTGAAGAAAGGCGACGTCATTCTTAAGGTAAACGGCGAGCCTGTCGGTGCCATGAATCAATTGCACGTTCAGATCGCGCAGTTCGCTCCAGGAACTCAGATTAAACTGCAGATCTGGCGCAACGGCTCGACACAAGATGTCTTGGTGAAGCTGGATGAATTCAAGGATCAAGATGAGAAGGTAACTTCGGCGGAAGTGACGGGCGCGGCTCTTGAAGGAGTGCAAGTGCAAGACCTGAGCTCGGACATCATCCAACAACTTAATCTGCCCGCGGGAACTCACGGTGTAGTGGTGACCTCAGTGGATCCGTCCAGTGCGGCGGCTGCTGCACAGCTCAACCGTGGGGACGTCATCCAGGAAGTTAACCACAAGCCAATCAACAGCACGAATGAGTATCAGCAGGCGCTTTCAGGAGTAGGCAAGCAGCCAGTTCTACTGCTTGTAAATCACGGCGGCGTCACGGGATACGTCGTGGTTGAACCGCGCTAGTTGACTAACGAGTAGTGGAAGGATAGAAGGGAAGCATAGAGGGCACGCCGGTTTAGCGCTGGCGTGCCTTCGTTTTCGAGACTGGATTTGGAATTTCTGCAACTAACTCCCCCAGCCGGGTTAGATTAAAATAGGTGGGGCGAACTGTGGGAAAGCTGCCAGTAATTTCGAACCGACCCCTAGCTTACTATGCCGTAACAGCTACCCCGCAGGTTATCGCTTTCAACACGACTGGGCATAGAATAGTACTTCAGTCCTATTCACGGCAACCCTCCCGGCCTAGTACTAAGTATAGGCAGCCGCAATTCTGTCTCGACGCATTGTAAATTAGTAATAAGGATATTTGGTGAAAGCTATGGCGCGGAATACAAGTCGAGCGGTCTTCAACGGATCGCTGCTCCCCGAGGCGCAGCCTCGATGGGATTTGTTCAGTGCAGGATTCGGACTGCAATGTCTAGCGGTTGCGGCGTTGGTCATTATCCCGATGTTGATGCCGCAAAGAATGGATCTCTTTCATCGCTACTCGGTGATGCCGGTGGAGGCGCCGCCGGTGGTGGCATGGAAGCCCCAACCAGTTCAGCCGGTGAAGCCTGTTCCGGTGAAGCATGAGACGGTGAAACCGCCGCCGGAGCCCCCGAAGGTGGCAGAAGTGGTGCCTCCAAAACCCAAAATCTATACGCCGGTAGCGGCTGCACCGATAGCAAAGCCGGCGACCGCGCGCAAGAACACTCCGACGCCAGATGTACCGGTAGTGGCCAAAGCGTTCCCGGATCAGAACCCGCCTGCCTCAATGGGAAGTTCTGCGATACCGACACTAAGGAAACCGCGAGAGGCAGTCCAGACGGGTGGCTTCGGCGACCCTGATGGCGTGGCAGCAAACGGCAAGACTAATCATGCGGCAAACATTGCCGTAGCAGGTAGTTTCGACCTGCCTCCTGGACCGGGTGTGGGGAATGGTACCGGCGGAGCGAAGGGTGCCAAGGGAGTAGTTGCGAGCACAGGATTTGGCAACGGCGTTGCAGTTGGCAGTCCGGGCGGATCGGCGCACGGAAACGTGCAACAGGGCGTATTTGCGGACGAGCATGCCGTAGCAGCAGCACCCAAGGCGAAGCAGACCACGGTCGCCTCTAAAACCACACCTGTTGAAATTCTGTTTAAGCCGAAACCGGCTTATACCGACGAGGCTCGCGCGAAGAAGATCGAAGGTGAAGTTTCTTTGAAAGTTACTTTCACGGCTACAGGGGATGTGCAGGTTCAGAGCGTGGTGAAGGGGCTGGGTTACGGTCTGGACGAATCCGCGCAGGCTGCCGCGCGGCAAATCCGTTTTCGTCCGGCTCAGCAAGATGGTCAGCCAGTGGATTCAACCGCCATCGTTCACATCGTGTTCGAACTGGCATACTGATAGGGGGAAAAGGCAATGCGTACGTTGAAGAATATTTTCCTGACGGTGCTGTTGGCCGGAAGCCTTGCAAGCACTGCTTCCGCGCAAAATACTCAGACCGCTGATCAGACTCAGCCGCAGGCGGGTGCCACCGCCGCGCCCGTAACCACAGTTGATCAAGCCATCGACCGCGTAATTTCGCGCGAACACGAAGAAGTGGCCACCATTCGGCGCTTCAATCCGGTTATCGAAACCTATATCCAAGATATGAAGCCGGACAAAGATATGGGCACAGTTCCTGTGCGCGACCACTATTTCCTGGGGCAAGCGGACCTTTCAAAGGGCGTCGTGGACCACTCGATGCTCAATGGAAAGAAAGGCAAGCTCGACGCCATCAATCCCATTTCGCACCTGAACGGAATGTTCAGCTCGTCTTATATCCCCGATGGCTTTTTGCAGATGATTTATATCGATACCAACGGATTTGACCGTCAGCACTACCAATTCGATTACGTTCGCCGCGAGTTTCTGGGCGAAGTTCGCTGCGTGGTGTTTGATATTACGCCGCTGCCGAAATCCGGCAAGGGGCGTTTCAAGGGCCGCATCTGGGCTGAAGATCAGACCTATGCAATCGTTCGTTTTAATGGCGTGTACACACCGGTGGCCGGAATCAACGGATTTAATTTGCACTTCGATAGCTGGCGTTTGAATGTCCAGCCGGGCCTGTGGCTTCCCGCCTATGTTTTCAGCCAGGAATCGGATTTGAAGGATTTTCTGGGCAATCACGTACGCTTCAAATCGCAAACCCGGCTGTGGGGCTACAACTTGAAGAACGTCGGCCGCCAGGAAGAGTTCAGCGAGCTGACGATTGAATCGCCCGACGCTATTCAAGATCAGGCCGCGCCGCAGGATCGTTCGCCAATTGAAGCGCAACGCGAATGGCAGCACCAAGCCGAAATCAATGTGGTTGACCGGTTGCAGCGAACGGGACTATTAGCGCCTCCGGGAGAAGTGGACAAAGTTTTGGAGACCGTCGTTAACAACCTTGAAGTCACCAATAATTTGGACGTGGAGCCGGACGTTCACTGCCGCGTGATGCTTACTGGCACGTTGGAAATGTTCTCCATCGGCCATACGATTGTTCTGAGCCGTGGATTGATTGACGTGCTGCCAGACGAAGCCAGCCTAGCCACCATGTTGGCGCAGGAATTGGCTGACATCATCACGACCAAGCCGTCCACCGATCAGTGGGGATTCAACGACACTACTACCGTAACGGCTACAGAAGCTCTGAGCCATTTCAGCTTCCGAGATACGCCGGAGCAGATTCATCAGGACAGTGTGAAGGCTGTTGAACTGCTGAAGAATTCGCCTTACAAAGACAAGTTGTCGAGCGCCGGGCTTTTCCTGAAACAGCTCGACGCGGATTCGAAGACTCTTCCGGTTTTGATTAACCCGCACTTGGGCAACCGCATCTATCTTGCAGACCAGCTAGTGAGTTCTGCGCCAAATTTGCAGCAAGCAAAGCTGGACCAGATAGCGGCGTTGCCTATCGGTGCGCGGTTGAAGCTCGATCCCTGGAGCGATCACGTTTACCTGTTGAAAGCCAAACCGTTGCCTCTGCTTTCCGCGCGAGAGAAGATGCCGTTTGAGATCACGCCGTTCATGCCCTATTTGACGCGATATCAAAAGCCAGGAAGCGGGCAGTCGGCAGATCCGCAGAAGGCTGATTTAGCCAAGAAGGATTTGCAACAGCAACCACAACAGCAACAATAGGAATTTGTTTTCAACTTAAATGGCGGCTGGAATCATCCAGCCGCCATTTTTTTTTGCGCGGCGTCCCAGGAAACCGCATCGTTCGCCATTGGAACGCGGGCGGAAATGGCGATTTTAATTATTCAGTGGCAGCCGCAGGCGGGCTTCGCAACCGCGATGCGATTCCCGATTTTCTAGAGTGAGCGAGCCGCCGTGAGCTTCGGCAATTTGCCGGCTAAGAACCAAACCAATTCCGGAACCGCCCTGCTTGGTGGTGAAAAACGGCACGAAGAGGTTAGCAGCGTTGGGAATGCCCGGGCCTTCATCTTGCACCCATACCTGGACCGAGCCATTCTCACGTTCCCAGCCCACGTGGACGCCGCCGCCGGTCTCTAGCGCGGCATCGACGGCATTGCGCAAAAGATTGATCAGCAACTGTTCGAGCTGGTCGGGATCGGCTTGAATTTTGGTTTCCGGACCGGCATCGATCTTCACCTGGAGCCGCGGCTCCAGCCCCACCACGCGCCGAATCCAAACGCCCACATCCACTGCTTGAAAAATGGGAGGCGGAAGCTTGGCCAGGCGGGCGTACGCGCTCATGAACCGTGCAAGACCATCTGTGCGCGCCGCAATGATGTTCAGGCCGCTACGCATATCTTCCTGCCAGTCGGGGGCACGATCTTTGCGGTGAAGCATGCTGCCCAGATTTTCGGCGACCGATTTAATGGGAGCGAGAGAATTATTCAGTTCATGACCGAGGACGCGAATCAAGCGTTGCCATGCTTGGCGCTCTTCTTCGCGCAAGGCCCGGCTTAAGTCCGTGATCACGAGAAGTTGATGCGCGAGCCCGGCTTCGCGGAAACTTCCACGATGAATTTCCCAGCGACCGGATTTCCCGGGAAAGGCGATCTGCTCGATTTTCGGGGTCTCTCCTTCCAGGCATTCCGCCAGACCCAGGTCATCAGCGGTCAGACCCAGAAGGCGCTCTTCGGGTTGGCTCAAGATCCGCTCACCCGCGCGGTTTACCAGCCGCAAACGGCCGGCGCCGTCGAAGGCGAAAACGGCGACATCGATTTCTTCCATCACTTTGCGAAGAAGCGCGGTAGCTTCCAGGGCGCCCAGGCGCTGTTGCCGCAGCGTTTCGCCCAAGGCGTTCACTTCGCGCAGAACTTCGCCCAGCGCGTCTTCGCTGTTAGCGCCGCGCGCTCTAATGGAGAAGTCACCTTCGCGAAGTGCGGCCAAGAGATTGGAGAGTGTGCGCAGCGGGAAAACAACACGGCTTTGCGCGGAGAAGGCAAAGCTGAGCCAGGCGATCACTAGGATTACGGTCAGCGTCCACTGAAGCTTGGAAGAATAGGCTCCGGTCCAGAGCAAAATCAGAGCGACGATCGTGCTACCCAGCCCTGCGGCCAGAGCTAGAAGCAGAATGCGGCGTTCATACAGGAGGGGTTTCAAAGGCTATATTTTTGCAGGCGCCGGTAAAGCGCGCTGCGGCTCAGCCCCAACGCTTTGCTTGCGTGGCTCACGTTGCCGCCAAAGCGCGCGAGAGCTTTTTGGATCAGCACACGCTCAACATCTTCGATACTCATTTCATCCAATCGCAGGGATGCTTCGCGCGCGGGACGCAGGCCCAAATCGCCGGCTCGCACTTGCGGTCCTTCGGCTAGCAGCACGGCGCGTTCGATGGAATGGTCCAACTCGCGAATATTGCCGGGCCAGGGATGGTCCATAAGAACCTGCAGCGCAACGGGCTCAAAGCCCTCTAACTGCTTGCGATAGCGCTGCGCGGACTGCCGTAGAAAATGGTGCGCGAGAATTGAAATGTCTTCTTTGCGCTCGTGTAGCGGAGGCAAATGAATTTCGATGGTGTTCAAGCGAAAAAGCAGATCTTCGCGAAACCGGCCGGCGGCTACTTCGCTTTGCACGTCGGCATTCGTAGCGGAAATAATACGTACGTCCACCCGCCGCGTGGTCGAAGATCCCACGCGTTCGAGCTCTCCTGTTTCCAAGGCGCGCAAAAGTTTTGCTTGAAGGTTCATAGGCACGTTGGCAATTTCGTCGAGGAAAAGCGTCCCGCCGTCGGCTAATTCGAAGCGCCCCACGCGGTCTGATTTCGCATCAGTGAAAGCGCCTTTCACATGGCCGAACAGCTCGCTTTCAAAAACTCCTTCGGGCAATCCGCCGGCATTTACGGTGACGAGAGGGCGTCCCGAGCGCGGAGAAAGGGCGTACAGAGTGCGCGCGACGACTTCCTTGCCCGTTCCATGGTCACCGGTGATCAGCACGTTTGCATCAGACGGGCCGACGCGCGCGATCAAATCCATTACGGGGCGCATAGCTGCCGACTCAGCAATCATCACAGGACGGCCGTCTGCGCGCAGGAGCCGATTCTCAGCTTCCAAGCGCTGGCTCTTGCGCAATGCTTGCGACAGCTCTATCTGCGTTCTCAGGATGGCCAGGAGACGCGCGTTCTCCCAAGGCTTCTGCATGAAGTCTTTGGCGCCGCGGCGCATGGCTTCCACAGCAAGCTCAAGACTTCCCCAGGCGGTCATCACAATGATGGGAAGGGTGCTGTCTTTTGCGCGAATATTCGAAAGCAGATCGAGCCCTTCATGACCTGAAGTAGTGTCGCGCGCGTAATTCAAATCCATCAGGAGCGCGTCGAATTCGCGAGCTTCCAGCGCAGCGAGCACGGCAGCGGGCGAAGCGACTGTCTCGGTCTCGAATCCTTCACCTTTCAGCAATAGGCGCAAAGCTTCGCGAATGTCGGGCTGGTCGTCCGCGACAAGTATTCGCGTTCTTGGTGTATGTGTGGGCATCATTTTGCGAAAAGCATCTCCCTGAATTTTGCCGCTCTCTTCACTTTTTCCGGCATTCGGCTGAGAGTTCACTTTAGTCTTTTACTCATGACGCAGAGCCTCCAATGGATCCACCCGGGTTGCGCGGCGTGCCGGGAAATAACACGCGGATATGGCGATGAGCGCCAATCCGACAGACACGCAGATGACCGTGATGGGATCCTTGGTTTTTACTCCAACAAGCTGGCTGGCCAGGTAATGCACCGCGGCATAGGAAGCGGCGATGCCAATTACGAGGCCAATTCCGGCAAGCTTCATTCCGTCGTTGACCACCATGCGCAACACATCCGCGGGTTCCGCCCCCAAGGCCATGCGGATTCCAATCTCGTGAGAACGCTGCGTTACGGCGTATGCCATTACTCCGTAGATACCAACGGCGGCAAGCACGGTGGCGACGCCGGCAAAGAGAACCAGCAAAAGCATGCTTAGACGGCGTCGCGAAACGGAGGCCGCAAGATATTCATCCATCGAGCGCACTTCGGTGACGGGTTGATTGGGGTCCACGCGATTCACCACGCTGCGCACCGCGGAGGCAAGTTGCGTTGGATCGCCCTCAGAACGCACCACGAGATGCATGATACGAGAGGCGTTCTGCGTATAAGGCAGATAAATCTGACCAACTTTTTGCTCGCCCCACTCCCAATCGCGAACATCGCTGACGATACCGACAATGGCTAACCAGCCCGGGCGTGGCTCGGGATCCCAGGGCATGCGTTGGTCAGGAAACTTCAAACGAATTTGCTGGCCGACGGGATCTTGATTAGGCCAGTAGCGACGCGCCAGCGCTTCGTTGATCAGGGCCACGCTTTGCGTATTTGCTCCGTCGGAAGCGACGAGGTCGCGTCCTTCCTTTACAGCGATACCCATGGTTTGCAGGTAACGCCAGTCGGCCACACGGTACTGACCGGTGAAGTGCTCCCCGGAAGTAGGATTAGCCCGTCCAGCGATATCGAAATCGCAAAAAGCTCCCCAGCCTGTGAGAGGAAGAAAGTTGGCGGCACTGGCTGACTTCACGCCTGGAAGCGCACCTACGCCTTCGATCGCCTGCTGATAGAAATTGTTCACCTGCGGACCTTTAGGATAGTGCGAGTCCGACAGGAAAATCTGCATCGTCAACACGTTCGCGGGATCGAAACCCAGGCTATCCGACATGATCAGAAAAAAGCTGCGAATCAATACTCCCGCGCCGACGAGCAACATCAATGAAAGTGCAACTTCAGAAACTACCAGCGAAGATTGTATGAAGTGACTGCGGCGGCCTCCCGTGGATCCGCGGCTTCCTTCCTTCAGGGATTCGAATAATTCCGACCGTGATATTTGAACGGCGGGTGCCAGGCCAAAGATAATCCCGGTCAGCAGCGAAACGAACAGCGTAAAAGCCAGAACGGAGCCATCAATACCTATCCAATCGGCGTGGGGAATCTGGCCGCGACCACCGGGGGGCGGAAGCGCTCCACGCAGCAGGTGGATGCCCCCATAGGCCACAGCGATACCGAGCACACCGCCAATGACGGCCATGAGCGCGCTTTCGGTAAGAAGTTGGCGAAGAATGCGTTTGCGTCCGGCGCCCAAGGTGGCACGGACAGCGATTTCGCGCTCTCTTGTGGCGGCGCGAGCGAGCATCAAGTTCGCGACATTAGCGCACGCAATCAGCAACACAAATCCGACGGCGACCAGCAAGATGACGATGGAAGGCCGAAGACTTTTGGTGAGCTCATCGTGAAACCCGGAAACGCGCACGCCGTTTTCCTGATCGATTCCCGGATATTGTTTTTTCAGCTGGGCCATGATCGTTTCGATCTCGGCTTGTGCTTGAGGAATCGCCACGCCGGAACGCAATCGGCCGAATATGACGAGTTCATGGTCTTCGCGGTTGAGTTGCGCGCGATTGAAAGCAAAGGGAACCCAAACGTCGAGCTCGGGTGCAACGCCATACAAAGAAAACGAGCGCGGGAGAACTCCTATGACGGTGTAAGGTTTTTCGTCCAGCAAGATGGATTTGCCAAGGATGCTTGAATCTCCGCCGTAATGCCTTTGCCACAGCGCATAACTCAGGATAGCTACCTGTTCGTGGCCCGGTTGCTCGTCCTCTTTGGAAAAATCGCGGCCGATGGTGGGGCCTACAGCAAGCATCCTGAAAAAATTGCCAGTCACTTGTGAACCGTGAACCTGTTCGGCGTCACCGCTTCCTGTGATGGTAAAAAGCAGCGAACGCCATCCGGAAAGTTCGGCGAACGAATGATTCATGTCCTGCCAATCCAAAAGTTCAGCGGGCGAAGTGGTTCCGCGCACTACGTTGCGATTGGGATCCGTCTCCCAAATAGTGACGATACGGCTGGAATCGGGAAACGGCAGCGGCCGCAACAAGACGCCATTCACGATGCTGAAGATTGCGGCATTCGCTCCGATACCAATGGCCAGAGTGAGCAGCGCGACAGCCGCGAAACCCGGGCTTCGCCGCATAACGCGCCAGCCATATCGCAGATCATTCCAAAGCGTTTCCATTATTTTTTGCCCCCGAGAGATTTAGGCTGGACGGTTATTCTACTGTGTATTGACCGCCTGTCTACCTCTACGGGACCTTAGTACTAATTTCCACAAGTTGAATTCGGTTCGTTATTCCTTTTGCTTCGGATTCTTTACGCCCGTTTCAAGCTTGTTGCGAACCTCGCGGAGCACCAAAGATGGCAGCGTGTCTTGGCGATCTTTAAGATAACCGCGAACGGCACGCGGATCGCGTTTGGCGAGTTCGCGCAGAGCCCAGGAAAGCGCTTTGGCCACCATGGGATCGCGGTCGCTATCGACCAAACGGCAAACTTGCAGCGTCCGATGGGCGTCACCGGTGCCACCTTGCGTCTTACTATTGAGGGGCACGGTAGCGACCAGCGCAGCGCGGCGCCACCAGCGGTCGATGGATTTCGCCCAGCCATGAATAAGGCTGTTGGGCACCCGCCTTTCGCGCCACACAGGGCCAGCAAGATAGACGGAAAAACAATCCACCGCGCTCCAGCTGGCCATTCCACGGCCGAGTTGCTCCAACTGCCACGCGTTCAAATGCCAAAGCGCGCCCGGATGATGGTGAATCAGTTCGTAGGCGATGAAGCGGTACTCCATGCCGGGCACTTCGAGCAGAAGCGAGGCCAGTTCGATCACCACGTAGGGCGCGGCATCCTTCAGGCGCACAGAAAATTCGCGACGCAACTGGCGCAGATCCGCGGTCGCGGCTTGGGGCATGGCCGACAGCCGTTCGTCAATTTCCTGCGCCAGGGCTGAAACGCCTGCCAGGCTAGCTTCTTCCATACATTGTGCGACCATTCCGATTTGAACCGCCCCGCATTTCAACCTGCTTCCCTCATTCGTATCGCAACGCCACCAGCGGATCCACGTTCATGGCTCGGCGCGCCGGGAAATAACACGCGGCAAGCGCCACGGCAACAAGCAGTAGCGCTACGCCGATAAAAGTCGCCGGGTCCGTGGATTGCACTCCGAACAGCAAACTGGAAAGGAATCTCGACAAAGTGAAGGCTCCGGCCGTCCCCATCGCAACACCCACAAGTGCGAGTTTTGTTCCGCGGCCCAGCACCAACCCCAAGACATCACGCGGCTGCGCGCCGAGAGCGATGCGAATACCCATTTCCTTCGTGCGCAGGCTTACTACATAACTCATTACGCCGTAAATTCCGACCGCGGCAAGCACGAGAGCGAGAACAGCGAAGACTGCCAGTAGAACGGTTGAAAAACGCCGTGGCGAAACGGTGACGGAAAGGATGTCGTCCAACGTCATTACATCTGTGACGGGCAAAGCGGGACTGATTTTGTGCACAGCTTGCACCGCGGCATGCGCCACCACGGCGGGATCGCCCGAAGTGCGAATTAATAAATAGGGAGTCCATCCGCCAGCGGTATAAATGTCCAAAGTTTGCGGCGTATCGAGTCCATATTGATGAACGTTGCCAACTACTCCGATCACCGGACTCCAGCATGGTTCTGGGGCCTGCCAGCACAAGTTGATGCGCTTGCCGGTAGGATCTGCGCCGGGCCAAAATCTCTGCGCCATGGCGGAGTTGATAACGATGTTGGAGCTGGTCCAATCTTTCTCGGTGAACAAACGGCCGCGGACAAGCGGAATCCCGATAGTGGCGAAATAGCCGAGGCTCGCGGTGCGAAGTTCAGCAACAGGACGAGCGTCTGAAGCAGGAACGGTCTGACCTTCGACAAGGAACCGGGTGGACGCAACGGTGGTCATGCCCAGAGGAAGCACGTCAATTCCTCCAACGTGTGTGACACCCGGAATGCCTTCGATGCGCCCGGCCATCTGCTCAAATTCCAGTGATTGATGAATCCCCAATTGATTTTGCTGGTCTGGCGTTAGTTTGCTTAAGTCAGCGGTGGAGAGTTGCGGCTGCGGGACTTGCATGGTCAAAACATGATGGGGGCCGAAGCCGGGATCGACTTCGAGCAGATGACGAAAACTTCGAAGCATCAGGCCCGCGCCAATTAATGGAATTAGCGCCAGCGCAATTTCAGAAACGACGAGGAAGCTGCGCAATTTTTCTCCGCCGGAAGAATCGGGGCCGCTGCCGCCTTTCTTCAATGCGGAATTCAAATCTGTCTTCAGCGATTGAAGAGCGGGAATTAGACCGCACGCAATTCCGGCCAACGCACAAACGACAATCGTAAAGGCGAGTACACCGCCGTTTAGCGTCGCTACTTTCACACTCACGAGGGCTTCCGGTGCGAAGGCTTGCAAAACATGCAAACCTGCGTTCGCCAGCAAAATCCCGAATGCGCCGCCAAGCAATGAAAGCAGAGCGCTTTCGGTGAGCAACTGGCGTATAAGCCTGGTTTTACTTGCACCCAAAGCAATTCGCAGCGCGATTTCTTTTTGGCGAGCTGCATTGCGCGCGAGGAGCAAATTGACGATATTGGCGCAGGCAATCAACAACACCAACGTGACCGCGCCGAAGAGAATCAGCAGCGCGTCGCGAAGTTTAGCGGCCGAGGGATCTTCCATTCGCTGCACGAGCACTCCCCAGCCTTTGTGCGTATCTGAAAAGGTAAGTTCTTCGCGGCTGTTCAGAGTGGCCAGCTCGGTCTGAGCTTGCGCAACTGTAACGCCAGGCTTCAACCGGGCAATCACGCTGTACGGATGGTGTAGGCGGCCGGTCAAATCATCCTGATATTGACCGACGGGCATCCACACATCGGCTTGAAGAGACAAACGGAGTCCGACAGGCAAAACTCCGGCCAGCGTGTACCCCTTGCCATCCAGCGCGACGGTGCGCCCAACCACGGAGGGGTCGGATCCGAATTTGTTTTGCCACAAGCGATAGCTCAGCAAAACTACAGGAGCACTGGCGGGCTTATCTTCGTCGGGAGTGAACACACGCCCGATGATTGGATGCACGCCGAGCATGGGAAACAGGTTGGAAGTTGCGAAGGCTGCCTTGATGTGTTCGGGTTCGCCTTCTCCGGTCAGGTTGAAGCCCTGAGATATATCCACATACGCGGACATCTCGGAAAAATCCTGGGTTTGTTGCCGCCAATCCTGGAAATCTCCCGGGGACAAGCCAAGCTGCGGCCAAGCGGGCAAATACGTATTCCACACCTGGACCAGACTCTCCGGATTTTGGTAAGGCAGCCGCTGCAGAAGGACCGCATTGACGACGGAGAAAATTGCTGTGTTCGCGCCGATGCCCAGCGCGAGAGTGAGCACGGCGACGATCGTGAAACCAAGGTTCTTCGCAAGCGTCCGAATGCCGTAACGAATGTCTTGAAACAGTGAGCCCATGTTTTTTCTAGCTTTAAGAAACTATTCGTATCTAAGCGCAACCATCGGATCCACACGCATCGCACGGCGTGCCGGCACATAACACGCTGCAAGCGCAATGAAAGCGAGCACCGCGGAGGCGGCGAAAAAGGTCTGTGCGTCCGTTGCCTTTAGTCCATATAGCTGGCTGGCTATCAGGCGGGACAAAGCCAGTGCCCCGGCAATTCCAATGGCCATGCCTGCGAAAACAATCCTCATCCAGTAAGCCCCCATCATTTTCAGTACGCCGCCGGGCTGAGCTCCGAGGGCCATGCGTACGCCGATTTCATGTGTGCGTTGCGCTACCGAAAAAGCCATCACGCCGTAAATTCCCAGACCAGCGAGTAACAAAGCCAGCGCAGAAAATGCTGCGAGCAAGACCGCACTGACGCGCCTGAGAGCGAGCGATTCGTTGGCCAGCTGATCCAAGCCGGCAATTTTGTAAATGGGCTGGTCTTTGTCCACCGACCAAATCGCCTCTTTCACAGACGACCTGAGACTGGACGGCGGACCAGAAGTGCGTACCACAAAAGCAACCACCGTGATGGGGTCCTGCGCGAATGGCCGGAAGAGAGTGCCGCGAACTTTCTCCTCCACACCAAAAGCGTGAACATCGCCTACGACGCCGACTATTTCCCACAAGTCAGGTTTCTTGGAATCTCCCAAATTCAGGCGTTCCCCGATAGGATCGCGACTTCCGAATATTTGATGAGCGAGCGTTTCGTTGACAATGACAACCTGTGGCGCGTCCTTGCGATCCTGATCGGTGAAAGCGCGGCCTTTCAGCAGCGGAATCCCCATGGTTCTAAAATATTCCGGCGTGACTCTTTCCGATTTTGCGCTTGGCCGCTGGCCTGGCGCGAGCTCGGGCTGGCCTTGGACGGTGAAATTGGCAGCGTTCCAAAAACCACTTAGAGGCATAAAGTCGGCGGCGGCCGCGTATTCGACGCCCGGCTGCCGTCTGATTTGTCCGAGCACTTCGTTCGCGAATTCAAACGGTTTCTGCGGCTCGGCGGCCGGATACTTGTTTTGAGAAAGAATCAGCTGCGCCGAAATAATGTGGCCGGCATCGAACCCCAGATTTTCTTGCAGCAGATTGCGAAAACTTCCGATCAGCAACCCCGTGCCGGCCAGCAACACGAGCGCGAGCGCAAATTCACTCACGACAAGCGCACCGCGCAAACGAAGCTCACCCGAGCCGGCGGTCATACTGCGGCTGGATCCCTTCCATGCGCCCGCGGAAGCGTCCACTTTTAGACCAAGCACTGGCGCCAGTCCGGATAGCAGTCCAGTGAGGACAGCCGCGAGCAGGGTAAAAGCGAATACGCGAAGGTCTATCGGAATGCTGGTCACCTGCGGAATGTTCAAATTCGCGATGTTGTTCGGAAAAATGGAAAGCAAGAAGCTGGTCACGCCGGCGGCGATCAGTAACCCCAGAATTCCTCCCATCAACGACAGCGCAAGACCTTCCGTTAGAAATTGTCGAATCAGGCGACCGCGGCTCGCGCCGAGGGCAACGCGGATGGCGATTTCTTTGCGGCGCCCCGCGGCGCGCGCGAGTACCAAACTGGCGATATTGGCGCATGCAATCAGCAGAACGAAGCCCACTGCGCCGAGCAGAACCAGTAGCGGCATCCTGACATCGCCTGCGATTTCCTCGCGAAGGGGGACCAGAGTCACACTGTTGCCGGTGTCAGTTTGCGAATGCTCCCGCGCGATTCGCTGCTCTATTGAATCCATCTGCGCTTGCGCCTGTTTCAGGGTCACGCCGGCTTTCAGACGCGCCATGATGCGGAGCGGTGTGTCGTCGTAGTTGGTAAGAAATGATGTGGGAAGCGCTAGTGGGGTCCAGAGTTCCACCGTGGACGGATATTTGAAATTGGGCGGCATCACGCCAACCACGGTGAACGGTTTTCCAGTAAGCGCGATCGATTTGCCGATGATATGAGGGTCGCCAGAGAATACGCGCCTCCAAATCGCATCGCTTAAAACGACCACCTCGGGGGCTCCGGGACGGTCTTCCTCGTCGAGAAAGGTGCGCCCTAATTCAGGCCGAGTGCCGAGAAGGCGAAAATAATCTGCCGAGAATTGATAGCCGATCACATCCTGAGGTTCGCCCGCACCGGTAAGAGAAAAAATCTCGTCGCTGGACGCGGCCATCCCTGAGAAAACGCTGTTTCCTGATTTCCACTCAGCGAAATCACCGCCAGAGACCGGAGCGATTTTGTCGCCTCTGGGCAGGTTGGAAATCCAGACCATCACGAGCTGGGCGGGCTGACTATAAGGAAGCGGTGCAAGGAGCACCGCGTTCACTACGGAAAAGATGGCGGTATTCGCTCCGATGCCGAGAGCGAGGGTCAAGACCACAATGGCTGTGAAACCAGGACTCTTCCTTAGTGTGCGAAACGCGTATCGAATATCCTGGAGGAAGGTCGCCATATTTTCTCCTGTGATGTTGAACGCCTGATCAGAATCTCGGCTTCATTCGCTTCTCAAAGCCACGATTGGATCCACTGCCATCGCACGCCGCGCAGGGACATAGCACGCGACGAAAGCAACAAACGCGAGAAGAATCGCCACCATTAGAAGAGTGAGCGGATCCGTGGGACTCACGCTAAAAAGCAGACCCTTCAAGAATCTCGTGAGGGCGAGTGAAGCAGCCAGGCCGATGCCCAGGCCGATCAATCCCAGGGACATTCCGTGTTTCAGAACGAGCCCAAGCACATTGGAGTTTTGCGCTCCCAAGGCCATGCGGATGCCAATCTCACGCGTCCGCTGACCAACGTTGTAGGCAATCACGCCGTAAATCCCAACGGCCGCTAAGAGCAGAGCCAAACCTGCAAAAATACCCAGCAGCAATGACGCGAGGCGCGGCTGCGCCAAAGATTGAGCGAGGATCGAATCCATTGGGAGAATTCCCGTGACCGGCATGTCCGGATCGACGGAATGAATTGCGTCAACGATCGGTTTCGAAAGAGTGGCGGGCGCGACTGATGTCCGAACAACCATGCTCATCGGCGATAGCGGCATGAATTGCGCCAGATCGTCGTTGTTCATTACGCTCATGGAAAAATATGCGGAGGGCCGGGGAATATCATCGAGGCCGAACTGATGGACTTCCGGCGCGACGCCAATGATCTCGAGCCAGACTGGCTTGCTGTCCTTATCGTTGCCGTCAGTCCACAGCGAAATGCGTTTACCGATGGGATCTTGACCT